>Ga0210387_10000178_pt1 | contig 46120 bp, 46 predicted proteins | sample IncBWC7OmetaG_FD_160108 | JGI IMG/M metagenome (GOLD analysis project Ga0210387, IMG submission 160108) | Forest soil microbial communities from Barre Woods Harvard Forest LTER site, Petersham, Massachusetts, United States - Inc-BW-C-7-O ... | reverse complement strand
TCGCGATTTCGAAGGCGGTGACTTCGTCGTGACCGAACAGCGTCCCCGCATGCAATCGAGGGTCGAAGTCCTTCAGCTGCGGCAGGGCGATCTGGCGATTTTCGCGGTGCGGGATCGTCCAGTGAAGGGTGCCCGTGGCATTTATCGAGTCAAGCATCGACACGGCATAAGCCGCATCCGCTCCGGCCGACGTCACATGCTGGGCATTGTGTTTCATGATGCCGCTTGAGGCGGCGTACCGGAATTTTGCCGGTGCCCATCTCCAGGCGCCGGCGTCACACTGACGCCGGCGCAGTGCCGATAGACTAGCGGTTCTGCGCCACCAGTTTCGAGACTTCAGACCACTGTTCCGATGCGCGAGCTATGTTTCCAGGAATGTCCTTCTTCCAGTTCTTGCGGGACTCGAGGTCGGCGAACATGTAGAGTTTGCCGTCGACGAGTGCAAACACGCGCGGGTGAGCACCCACCTTGCGGCCCTGAGAAACGCCGAAGGCGTCAAAGCCGTCATACTGCGGTGCATATTTCGCAGGATCGCCCGCAAACGTGCGCAAGTGCGCCGAGGTTATGAAGTAGAACTTAGACCCCTTATAGTCGAAGCTCAGGTCTTTGCTCCCCTGAATCGGATCCGGCGAGGGCGTAAAGTAGGACAGCGCATCGTAGCTGTTCAGCGCGACGCCTTTTTCCTCATAGAAATCGCCCGCGAAGGCCTGAACAGCGGATAGCGTCAAGATGGCGGCGGAAGTAAAACGAATGATTGATCGGTAGTTCACGGTAGTCTCCAAAGTGTTCACAAAACATCACAAGAATTCAGTGACTCATGTCACCGGCGCGCGGCGCGCGCCCAATCCTCAAGCGGCTTGAATGACCTCCGCCTTTACCGCGGCCGAGTCGTTGACCGCGATGACGGCAAAGGGAATCAGAGCAAGGATCATCGAGAGCATTAGGGCGCTGGCATTGACGAGGATTTTCATCGGTATCTCCCTGGACTGGACCATGGAGGCACTGTAGGGCGTTGCTGGTTGGCCCGTTCGGCTGTGCGCCAAACCGCGAAATCCACGGCGCGAGTGGCAGGGGTAGGTCGCGAACGGTAGGGGCCAAAGTGGCCGCCGGCCGGCGCATGTTAAACTCTGGCGCCGGGATGATGCTAAGGCATTCAAAACTAGAGCAAAAAGCCGCCCGGGAGCGGAACGACATATAAGGAGCGTTCATGATTTTCGAGTCCATTTCCAGCGGGGGTTGCCGCTCCTACTTGGTGGGCTGCGATGAAACCTGCGCGGCGGCGCTGATTGATCCTGAGCTCAGCCAAATTAACCGCTACAACGCGCTGGCGGCTCGTCATGGGCTGCGCTTTCGTTATCTCATCGACACGCACACGCATGCCGATCATTTCTCAGCGACGCGGCAGCTCGCGAGTCAGCTGGACGCGCCGGTCGTCATGCATCGCGCGAGTCCTGCGCCTTTCATCGATCTGCGCCTGGAGGGCGGTGATTTGCTGGTGGTTGGACGTCTGCGCCTGCAATCCTTGTACACGCCCGGGCATACCGCCGATTCGATGTGCCTGTGCGTCGAAGATCGTGTCTTTACCGGAGATACCTTGCTGATCGGGGGCACCGGCCGCACGGACTTACCCAGCGGCGACGCGGGTGCGCTGCACGAGAGCCTGTTCGAGGGTGTTCTCAAGCTCGACCCGGCGCTGAAGATATTTCCCGCGCACGAATACAAGGGCCGCAGCCACTCCACCATTGCTCAAGAGCTTGCTGAAAACCCGCGCCTGCAAAAGCGGGAGCGCGACGCTTTCATCGACATGATGCAGAGCCTGAATCTCACAATGCCCACGCATGTCACCGAAGCGCTGCGTACCAACATGAGCGGCGGAAAAACCGTTGCGCAGATGCTTTCCGATGCGGCTGCGTCCGTTCCGTTCATGTCGATGGCGCAACTGAAGGCGAACATCGAAAGCCGCCGTGAAGATATGGTCGTTCTGGATGTGCGCGAACGCGATGCCTACGAAAGCGGACACGTCCCGGGGGCGCATCACCTGCCGCGCGGACAGCTGGAGCTTCGCGTGAACGAGGAGCTCAAGGATCCAACTCGACGGATTCTGGTTTGCTGTGAGTTTGGACGCATCTCGACCTTGGCGACAGCGACGCTTCGCACGATGGGATTTTCCGGCGCGGTCGCGCTGGACGGCGGCATCAAAGCTTGGCGGGAAGCCGGCTATCCGCTCGAGGCCGGCGCGAAGCCAGAATAGAGGGGACGGAAAGCGCGGAAAATCAGGTGTCCAACACACCTCGGTGGCGCGGCATGTGATGTTGGTCGGCCCAGCTCTCGCCACGGAGGGCAAGAAGAGTCAAGGCACTGTTGTCTTTCTTGCCTTGACTCTTCCTACCCTCCCTGACGACTAGTCCTTGATCTCCACCCAGGTTGGCGCGTGATCGCTGGCTTTTTCCCAGCCGCGCACCTCGCGATCCACGCCCGCACCGACCAGACGGTTCGCGATCGAGGGGCTCAAGAGCAGATGATCGATTCGCAGTCCGGCATCCCGTCCATAGGCATTGCGGAAAAAATCCCAAAAAGTATAAATCTGCTCCCCGGGATGCATCGTTCGCACTGAATCCACCCAGCCGTGTTTGAGCAAATGGGCGTATGCCTCGCGAACTTCAATTCTAAACAAGGCATCATCCACCCATCGCTCCGGCTTATACACGTCGGCTTCGGTCGGTATCACGTTGTAGTCACCCGCGAGTACAACCGGTGCTCCGGAGAGAAGCAACTCAGCGGCATGGGCGAGGAGTCGATTGAGCCAGCGTAACTTGTATTCGAATTTGGGACCGGGCGCTGGATTGCCGTTCGGCAGGTAGAGGCAGCCGATCACCACGCCGGCCACGGTTGCCTCGATGTATCGACTGTGAGCATCATCCGGGTCCCCCGGAAGGACTCGCCTGATTTCCTGTGGCTCAGAATTCTTGGCGAGGATCGCGACGCCATTGTAGCTTTTCTGGCCGTGCCAAATGACGCCGTATCCGGCCTCTCGGATGGCCCCCTCGGGGAATTTATCCTGCGGCGCCTTTAGTTCCTGAAGACAGACTACATCGGGCTTTGACTCCGCAAGCCAGCGCAAAAAGTTGGGGAGGCGGGCGTTGATGCTGTTGACGTTATACGTAACGATTCTCATGAGCCATTATTATTGGTTCTTCGATCGATTTGCAAAAGCGCAGTGCGCCCTCAGGGGACAGCGCCCGCACAAAGGATTGGAGCGTTTGCAAAGCTCATGGCCATGACGCGCCACCAGCAGATAGCCGCGAATTCTCTCGTCGAATGTGGCAGGCAGCGTGTTTAGCATGCGCTGTGCATCCGCATAATTCGCGACGTATTTTTGTCCCTCCGGACCCTGCAGCACGCGCACCAACACGTGCGGACACGCGGAGGGGACTGCGGCCACCGGCGAGAGGCGGGAGAACAGCAAGATCCGATCAGCGCCTGGATTGCCGATCCCGGGGAATGCCTTCAAAGCCTTGCGTGCCTGCGGCGCAGACAGGCGCGAGAGCGCAGATCGAAGGTCACCGCCGTACTCTCCTTGAACCGTCGCGGCGATTTCTTTCAGGCGGGACGCCCTCAGATCCGGCACCATGCCGCCGTCTTCAAGCGCGCCAACGAGTTTGGCGGTCGATGCGGCGGTAAGCTGTTTGGGTGCGATGCCCACCTCGCGCGTCAACGATGCCCACCCCTTCGAACAGCGCGCTTCGCTCGCGGGGTAGCCGCAGTGCCACCAGATCAAAAACTCATAAGGGTCCGTCGGTGCCGCGGGATCGAGCGCTCCGTAGTTGGATTCCAGGGAGTCCAGAATGTCAGTGATTCGCGGCGTTGCCACGGCTGTCCCGGCACCATCGATTGCACGCTCAAGTCGCGTGAGCGGCACAAGTGTAGCAGTCCTCGAATCACAACAGTGCGCGTTGCACGAACCAAAACAAGGCCAGGCAGGCGATGGCAGAAGAGCCCCACGGCATGATGCCGCGGCGATAGAAATGGGTGGCGCGCAGAAGATAAGCGAGCGGCATGACAGCGAGTACCACGGCCAGTTGCCCTGCCTCGACGCCAAGGTTGAAGGCCACCAGCGATATCAGCCTCGCGCCCTTGGGCAATCCCATCTCGGCGAGCACGGATGCGAATCCGAAGCCGTGCAGCAGTCCGAATGCAAAGGCGATCCGCCAGCGGCCCTCGGTCACCCGCGGAAACACATTGTTGAGCGCGGCTACGATGATGGAGGCCGCAATGACGGACTCCGTCAGGCGGCTCGGCAGCCGAATCACATCGAACGCAGCCAACGACAAAGTGATCGAGTGAGCCAGCGTAAAGGCGGTAACGACCTTGATAATATTGACGAACGCGGGACCGGCAATCGGCACTGCGTCCCAGCGATTCTGTCGGCGCACGAGCACCGCCGGAAGCAACAGAGACAACAGAAAGAGCAAATGGTCGATGCCGCTCCAGATATGCCATATTCCGGCGCGCAGGTACTCGGCAAAGGCCGACCACGATGAGACATTGTTGAGCTGAAACTGCCGGATGCCGGCGGAGCCGCCCAGGACGGCCGTCTGCGCCGTGCCGTTCGCAATAAGAGTCAGCAAGCCCCGATGCGAAGGATCTTCCGCATCCAACAGCGTGTAGTCGATCGACAGCCGGTTGAGGGCGCGACCGCATTCGGCCGTGAGCGGCAACCACAGATAACTACCGTCAACGCGGTCATTGACCTCGACGGGAGCAAACCCAAGCCGGCACGGCCCATCGGCAGTCGTTAGCCGTAGATGTCCTCGCACATAGTTTTGCAACGCCTCCTGGCCTAGCTTCAATTCTCCCCACGTCACCTTCCCGTTGCCGTCGCGGTCCAAGCCAATCGCGAGTTCGCCGTCCCGGATCGCCAGTTCAATCGCTCCAGAAACGGTTGAGTCCACGACTTTGAGAGTCAGAAAGCCGTTGCTGGCGATGTGGGCCTGGGCCCACGGGGTGGGCAGCAGCAAGACAAGCGTGAGCGCGAGATTTCGCAGCGTGTTCATCGCGACGCCGACCGCGCAAGGCTCAGGGCATCGACGCGCACGTCGCTTTGCCCTTGACTGCGCACAAAGTTGCCGGCGGGCGCGGCGGCGGCTGGAGTTCCAGCCGCATTCGCCGCATGCATGAGCACGAGTACATCGTCAGGCTCGTGCTGCACGTTCCAATTCTCGAGGGCCGCGGCCAGACTTAAGCGGGGCTGATCTTCGATCTCGAGCAAAAACCGCGCTAGCTCGCGCCGATGTACCGCCTCGCCGCGCTGCAGTTCGGCCGCGAATGCCGCACGCAGACGAGCGCTGCTTTGGCGCAGAGCAGGGTCGTGCAGTTGTTTTTGCGCGATCGCGATTCGCAGCAATAGCGGTTCAAAACTTTCCTGGCCGGCGAGAAGCGCCAACACCTCTGCGGTGCGACCCTGCTGCAGCATCAGGTCCGCATAGGCCGCACGCACATAGAAGTCCGTTGGCGCGAGGCGAAGATCCTGCTGAAACCACTGCTCGGCTTCTTGATCGCGGCCAAGACGCACCGCCATTTCTCCCACCTCGGAATACAACCAGGATTTTTCAGAATTTAGCCACCCCTGCGTTGAGACTTGGGTCAACGACGAATAGGCCGCCTCCAGATGGCCGCTGAGGCCTTGCAAGCTCTCCAAGCAAAGTGCAGCCAGCCGCGGTTCCACAAGCCGCGAAAACTTCTCGCAGGCAGCGCCCGCCTCGGGATAGCGGCCCAATACGCGCAGCACCGTCGCTCGGATCAACAGGGCCTGCGGATCCTGGGGCCGCACGGCGAGCGCATGATCGAGCGTGGCCAGCGACGCTGCGAATTCATGGCGGCTTTGCTGCAGTGTGGCCTGCAGTACCAGAACATCGGCATTCGCTGGGGATTGTTGCACCCAAGGTGCAAGCACGGCTTCGGCGTAACCCAAGAAGCGCAGATCGCCGCTGAGGCGTGATTGTTGAATGTAGAACTGCGCCAGCGGAATCGCCACATCGCTTCGGCCGCGCGCCAGGCGGCGCGCCGACATGTCGGCATAGCGGGTGCCGGCGGGCAACTCGGCGAGGACGGCGTTGTCGCTCGCCGGGACATAGGGTTCTGCGCGAGCCGCAGTGATGGTCACGGCAGCGATCAACAGCGCGCAGACAGGCAGGGCAAAGAGCCGGCCCCGCAAGTTGCGGAGCCGGCTCAAGCGATCACGTCGCATCGACGCTCAGCGGCGAACTTGTTTCGTCGCCGATCGGGGTGACCGCAATGGCGGCGTTGTCCACCTCAAACGGATCTGCCGTCTCCGAGGTCTGCGTCTGCACAATGGCCAGTACCGCAGCCGTGTCCAGATCCTTTGTCATCGAAGGTGGCGGTGGTGGTGGCGGAGGAGGGCCGCCACCCATGCGGTGATCATCTCCGCAACCCAGTAGCGCGCTGCTCATCACCCCGGTGCCGATTATCAATGCGATTCTCTTCATGTTGGTTGACCCTTAAAAGTTGGGAGAGCCTGCGATCGGGGTGTTCAGATACGGAAACGCCGTCAGGAAGTTGGCCGGATTGGCTTGGACGCCATCGGTGTAGCCCAACTGTCGCGATGCGTCGGAAGCCGGATCCGGGTCGGCGGAGCTGCCGTCGTAAGGCTTCAGGAGAACGCCCATGGCAACCCGCAGCGTGATGTCGACCACGTCGTCGATCGGTCGACGGCCATTGGGATAACCGGCCAGATCACCGGCAAGAACACCGAGATCCTGCTGCGCAGCGTACGGGGTGACGGGCGTGCTGGTGTTCAAGCGCAACTCCTCGGCAGGCGCTTGGACCTTGGCGGGCTGATTCACGCCCGTGATACCGGTGAGGAATACCGCTTCGAGATCGGTTCGCGGATACACATTGGGGGCGAGGACGCCGGCGCTGCCGAACAGCGCTTGGATCAATACAGGGAGCGAAGGGTTGGTCACGTAGTCGGCGAACTCGGCGTCCTGTACGGGAGTGGTGGTATTCCAGCGATCCTTGTCGGGCAACCCAATCACCAACTCATTCACCAGGGGCATCCCGAGACGCGAAACTTGGCTCCAAGCGCCGCCGGCCAGTTCCGGTCCCGTCGGGGTGGCGACTGCTCCGACGCTGGCCACGCTCTTCCCACTCTGCGGGGTCGGATTGAGCACCGAAGCTTGACGCAAGCTCGCCGTGGTGTAACCGCCGATTACAGGATCGGAACCGTTCGTGAGGCAGGTGGCCGGGACCTCGAGCTCGAGCGAAGTCACGTTAAATCCGGCGAGGGAATTGGTGCCGAAGTTGCGCGTGCTCGTGCCGGCGGGAACCAACTGCTCGACCGGATAGTGGTAGTTGACCAAATCGAAAGTGCCGCCCAAGTCCAGAAAGAAGGGATCCTGGCGCTGACCGACAAATACTTTCCCCTCTCCGCATCCGGGAATCATGATCGGATAGATGAAGGTCGCGGCGTAAGCAGCATAATTTGGAATCGATTTATTGCCGATATTATCCAAGGGCTTGGCGAACGTGGTGCTGCCGGTGTTGAGATTTGAAATCGGAACCACGGTCCCCGTGCGCCGATCGCCCTTCACAAGTGTCAGCGTGTAGGCTTGCGACACATTTTGTGCGGTGGTGTTTGCCGCGCTGACCGGTCCGATATTGGTCAACGGCACGGGAACCATTTTCGACCCCACGGTCACGGCAAGACCTTGCGTGGTGGTGGTGAATCGAAACTGAAATGTCAGGTTGGCCTTGCCTGAACCGGTGTTGTCGATTGAAATCTCGTAAAGCGCATTGTCATCGAGGTTGAAATAGTTGGGGCCACCTTGTGGATCCTGCAGCGGCACGTAGTTGGCAATGAGGGTGACGAACCCGGCCCTGCCTTGCTCGTAACTGTTGAACATGTAGAAATCCGTGCCGTCCACACTCGGGCGTGTGCTGATGAAAGGCGCTTCGCGATGGCTTGATGCCAGCGCGCCGCCGGCGACAGAGGCGGCAAGCACCCCTATCAGTAGTTGTCGGTGTTTGATCATGCTCATCGAACAGGCTCCTTGGGCATTGTGTTATGGGGCTCGCTGCGAATGACTTCGAGCCTGCCGATACAACGGATGCAGGCAGACCATTAAAAATCTGCGGGCGTCAGCACTGAGCCGGAAAACAGGGGCAGAAGGGGCGGCGGACGCCCGGGCGGCTCGCTCCAGCCGCGGACAAGGATGCGTTCTAGCGGGGTCTCACTTGGGCGAATCCACCCAAACGTCGCTGTGCTTGATGCGCTCGAGGAGCGCCTTTGGATCAAGTTTGCGATAGTCCGGCGGTATGCTGAACAAATTCGCCGGCTGAGCTTCGAGCGTGATGTTCTCGAGCACGAACAGATTTCCATCCGCCGCTTGCCACTTAACCGGAAAGCCGATCATTGAGTCGACCCAACCGTAACTCGACTGTCCGGCCGGCGCCGTCACGCGATATTCGATGATTTGGTGCTGATTGTGAATTGCGTGGCCAACGGGCTCGCAGTGCCACTCGCCGGTACTGACCATACCCGCGGTTGCCGCCGCCGCCTGCCATTGACGGCAGGGATCGCGTGGGTCGACCCAGACGAATATTCGCGTCAGGGGCGTCGACTGCCGCGCATCCAGATAGAGACGCTGTGCGGATCGCACGAACAGTGCTGTGCCCGCGTCGGTGTCGCTGATGAAAAATCCATCCGCGCCGGCCGGCTCGATGCGAGCCTTGTGATTTGCCGCATGCAGCTTGGCCGTTGCGCCGAGCGGTACGCCGCCGCTATCCCGGCTGACGATGTCGGCGGAGAATGACTGCGCCGATGACTGGGGTGGCTGCGTGGATGACTGTGCCAGGGCAACGGCACTGCATAACAGCGCCAAATGCAAAACGACCGATGCCTGCCTCAAGGTCTTGCGCCGCAAATCGAGCCCCGCAAAAAGAAGGTGCCGATCCGAGGTTAATCGGACCGGCACCGGGTTCAAGTCTTCTGCAACCCGATCTTATTGGAGAAAGGGCTGTTTGACCTGATGGTTGAAGTCGAACATGTCGAATAGATCAGACAATGCCGGCATATTCTTCGGCACGTAGGGCAGATCATCGCGCATCTTCGGAACCGGCAGATTGTCGCGGCTGCGATCAGTCAACGGCTTCAGCTTCCAGTTGCGCTCGATGAATTTCAACAGCGAGACGTGATCGGCGTAGGTGTGATTAACCGTGCCGCCCGTGGAATATTCCGACAGGGCGAGCAAGGGTATCCGCGGTCCGTCGCCGAAGAAGTCGATCGGTTGAATGAATCCCGAGTCCCAGTAGCCGCCGGCCTCGTCCCAGGTAACGAAAACCACGGTCTCGGCTTTCAGCTTGGGATGTGCCTCGAGTGCGTCGAGCACTTGTTGCACATAGGCCTCAAAGAGATCGATCTTCGATGACGAGGGGTGCCCATCGAGCAATCCGTCCGGCTTTCCGAAGGAAACCGACGGCAGAGTGTCCGCCTGGATGTCGGCGAGCAGATCGACCGTGTCCTTGATATGAGCCGCTCGCTGCGCCGTGTCTCCCATGATCGAAGTGGCATATTGGAAGGGGTTGCAAATCTGACAGTAAGCGACGCCCAGCGCATGGGCAGGATCGGCGAGTGCCGCTTCGGCCAACGCGGTGGACGAATTGAGGGTGCCGGCAGTTCCCGCCGTCACTGCGTCATTCGACAGAGCGACCGCATCGTTGTAGGAGCCGCCGAAGTACGCCCACGAGATCTTCTTGTCGTTCAGCGCATCGCCGATGGTCCGAACGGGGGACGGCGGAATCATGGCCTGCGCAGCCGGGGAGGGTGCACGGAACCCGTTGGGATAGAAGCCCGGGTTCGTGTTATCCAGCATGTAGTAGTGTGCCTCCGCGCAGTTGGGCTCCGGCCGGTATGGCAAAGCCTCCAGGTAGCTGACGATCGGCGCGACGCCAGGTTGCGTGAAATCCGAACAGTTCGAGAAATTATTATCCGCCGTGTACTTGTTGGTCGTGCCGGCGGCCGGGTTCGGATTGGCGATCTGGTTGGCCGGCGGCGTGATCGGATTTCCATTGCCGTCGCTCCAGAAACCGGCATCGCCGGTGCCCAGCATGAAGTGGTTGGCGCCTGTGCCGCCTTGGAATGACTGATGGAAGTTGTCGCTCAACGCGAAGCGATCCGCGAGAGTCTTCAACGTCGAAGCTTGTTCTTGCTCGGCGTCATAAAAACCCATCTCGTTGCCTTCGCTAAAGTTGTGCTGCACCGCCGGGACAGTGTTGTCACTGAGGTCGTAGGTCGCCATGACGAAAGGGAACAGATCGTTGAGACATCCGGTCGGATTCGCTTTGGTGGCGTTCGCCACGCTGCAGTCGGATTGCTGCCAGGCCTGGTAGAACCGATGGGTCATGTCGCCCGTGTAATCATCGTCGCTGATGTTGGGTCCCTGCAGTACGAACGGCCCGTTGGGCAACACACCGGCGTTGGGAATGCGGGTATCGACCGTATCGGCCGGAAGGGCCGTGAAGCCGGTAGTCAGGATGGTGTTGGTGAGCGGATTGAAGTCCGGGCTCGGATCAATCGTAGCGAGCTCTGCCAGGAAAGCCGGCACAAATGGCGCGCCACTTTCGCCCTGTGCAATCGGCGCTCCATTGGTGTTGGGCTGCGGCATCTGACCCGTGCTGCCGTATGCGGCTTTGGCCGCTTTGGGTGCGCCAACATAGTACAGGGGCTGTGGTTTCACCAGAAATTGCTGGGCAAGCGAAAAATTCGGGCCCGGCGTGCCGTCCTCGTTGACAATGCCCTTGGAGAGAATGTTCGAAATGGTCTGGTGTTTGCCCCTCGGTTTATAAACGCCGAAGGTATGATCGGTACCGCGATTTTCGCCGATCAGGATGATGACGTGCTTTATCGGCGATTCTGTCTTTACCGCATCGGCGGCATCATTGTCCTTTGACTTGTCGTCCGCAGCTCCGACCGTTGCAGCGAGCAGCGAAAACGACATTACTGCGCTCGCTCCCCATGCAAAGTGATTTCGACAATTTATTCGCATAAAAACCTCCCAACATAAGTGAAACAAAAAACAGGGGAGGGAAGGTAGCGAGCGCGCGTGAACCTAATATGTCAGTTTGTGTTCGTTTTATCAGTTGTTCATCTAGCGGCAGTACGCGCATGAATCGCCGGATTGAACAACGACCACGGTTCGGCCGCTTGCAGCGCCAGCGGTGCCGAGGCAAATGACAGCTTGCGATAATTCAGGTATTCCCCTGTTGCCTCGCTGTCATGACCGGCTGCAACCGCTGCTCCGACGCGTTGTAAAATTTGCATGAGCGTCGCAATGCTCGCGCGCGCCAGCGCGAGTTCGTGATTTCCATTGGAAGTCGCTTGGCCGGTAGACTCGGGATAATGGTCGGCGAGGTCTTGCAAGAGATCGTTCACACTGCGCACAGCCAAATTGACCACCTCGGTGTCCTGCCGGGAGATCGCTATGTCGAGAACGCTCGCGAACCCGTTGATATCCGCCAGGACATTGATTCCCGTGAGCCGATATTCGGGCCGCACTCCGTTGCCGAGTGCTGCAAGATACTCGGCAAGATCGCTGCGATTTTGTGCGCTCAGTCCAAGTTCATACTCGCGATTGAAATAGTCGATGACCTCGCCGAAATTGTCGAATCGGCCATCATGAAAATAAGGCGCATTAAAGTCCGCATTCACTAAAGTAGGGGTTTTGTACAAGCCACCCGAGCCGACGTCGTGCTGGCGATGATCGACAAAGGCCGCAGAAGGTATGTGGCAGGAAGCGCAGCTCATGCCGGAGTCGTGAGGAAAGGGCTTGCTGAACAGCGCTTCGCCGCGCCGTTGCGCCGGGGATGCGCCGGCGTTCAAACGTCCGATCTTATCGAGATTGGGGTTCGGCAAAAAATCGATGTCTTCGATGTACACCACAAGGGCGTCGAGGATTTGCGGCGAAGGTTCCGCCCCGGCGAATTCATTGACGACGACATTGCGCACGAACTCGCGCAAGGATGCGCCGCGCCCGTCATGTCCGTACGGGCTCAAGAATCGCGCCCCACGCAGGCTGGGAATGGTCACTGCATCGAGCACGCCATTGTCGGTCTTCGGATTGAACAATGAACTCGTGGTATCAAATGTCCCAGGCCGGGTCGAGAGGCCGGGAACGAACAGCCTTGGGTTCGAGGCCCCATTGACATGGCAGCTGGCGCAGCTGATGTGCGCCTTGCGAGCCACATCGCCAAGAGTGTAGGGCGAGTTGAACGCCAGATTGCCCAGATTGGACATGTAGGACTTATGACCGCGCGTCGCCTCAGAATGAAAGATTTCGCGCGGGTTATTGAGAGCATCCTCGTCGAGCTCCGTGCCGATGGGCAGGCCGGTACGGCCATCGGTGACGGGGGAGCAGTGCGCGCCACTCCCGGTTGCCAGCCAGACCATCGCGGCGCCGAACAGGGCCGTCCAAGCGCTGAAAACCCGTGTGAAACGCGGTAGGGAATGCTTCGCTCTGACCAAGACGCTGCCCTCATCGACTAGTTGGGGAGCGTATGTTTTATCACCTAAGCATGTAGCATTTGTTAAAGCGACCCAAGAGGCGCGCGGCAGTTCATTGCCGCGGCCATTTTCTCTTTTCAATCAGGCCAAAAACAATGTCCTTAGAGTTCTTAGGGGCTGCCCCTCAAGGCTTCTGCGCGGCCAGCATTGCCTTGGCATTGGCTTTTGCCAGATCGTACTTGGCGTCTGCCTGATCCCTGCACGCCTTCTGGGAGTCTCCGGAAAAGGCGTCGCATTTCTGCAGCGCCACTTTGTGGTCTCCATCGGCCTGCGCCATGGCGACATCGTATGCGCCTTTGGCCGTTACGTTGTTAAGATCATTGGTCTTGTCATCGACCTTGGCTTCCGCATTGTTTGCATCTTTGGCGGCGTCCTGCTTGGCATTGGCTACTTCTGAGGCTCTCTTGGCTTGTGCCGCCGCCACATCGTTCGCCACGGCGTCGGGCGATTTTGAATTGTTGCAGCCCGAAACGGCTGTAACCGCCAGGAGCACGGCGCACGAAAGCATTAGTTTTTGCATAATAGTTCCTCGTTTGAATTATTCGACAATTTAGCGGCCAAACCCGCCCCGCAGCCCTCCCGAAAGGGCAGCGGATTCACCCTGCCACCTTGTGCTCTCTGGACACGAGACTCAATTCCCGGTCCGTAGCTCCGCATGTAAGGAGTTTCCTACGAAAGTTGGCCGAGCAAACAGCAGCCATTCGACCGGGATCGGTGTAAATTCAATTTTCCAGGACTACGGGGGATCACGCGAATGCTCGGCGGCAAAATACCCATTAAAAAATTGCCGGCGAAGTGTGATCTATACTTGAGCGGCGATCTGCTTCGAGCTGTGACAGAAACCAGCCCAGAGTGCATCAAGGTGGTTGCGAGCGACGGGCGGCTGTTGCAGATGAATCCCGCCGGCCTCGAGATGATAGACGCCGATTCCTGGCAGAGCGTCGAGCACGCATCCACATTGGATCTGGTGGCTCCGGAACATCGGAGCATGTGGCTCGCCAATCATCAGCGTGTCTGTGCCGGTGAAACTCGGATTTGGGAATTTGACATTGTCGGCTTGAAGGGCCTCAGGCGAAAAATGGAGACCCATGCCTCACCGCTGGCATTGAGCGACGGTACCACGGGGCAATTGGCTATTTCGCGGGACGTGACGGAGCGCAACAGAGCACGGGATGCGCAGCGGCGGCTCAATGCCGAATTGGAAGAGAGAATCAGAGCCCGTACCGCTGAGCTTGAGGCAGCGCTTCACCGCTTGCAGGAGAGCGAGCGCAGCTTTGAATTGTTGGTCGAGAGCGTTACGGACTATGCGCTATACAGGCTCGATCCGAACGGTCGCATCGTGAGTTGGAATTCGGGCGCGAGACGCATCAAGGGTTACGAGGCGGCGGAAATTATCGGCAAGAACTTCGAGTGCTTTTACAGCGAAAAAGATCGAGCGGCGGGAGTTCCGGCTGCGGGGCTTCGCACCGCGGCTCGAGAAGGCCGATTGGAAACCGAGGGTTGGCGCATGCGCAAGGACGGCAGCCGTTTTTGGGCCAACGTCATCATCGATGCCATCCATGCCGGCGGCCATCTGGTGGGCTTCGCTAAGATTACGCGGGACATCACCGAGCGTCGAGCCGCGGAAGGCAGGTTGCGTCAGGCGCAAAAAATGGAGGCGGTCGGCCAGTTCACCGGGGGCGCCGCTCATGACTTCAATAACTTGCTCATGGCGATTCTGGGCAGTCTCGAGATTTTGCGTAAACGACTGCCGAACGATCCGCGACTGCTCTCTTTGTTGGACAATGCCATGCAAGGGGCCAAGCGCGGTTCAACGCTGACGCAGCGCATGTTGGCGTTCGCTCGCCGCCAAGAGTTGAAACAGGAGGCAGTCGATCTTCCCCATCTGGTCAATAATATGTTGGAACTTTTGGAGCGCTCGCTGGGACCCACAATCAATATTGTGACGCGCTTTCCGCCCGAAGCCGTTCGAGTGCGCACCGACGCCAATCAACTGGAAACTGCGCTCCTGAATCTGGCCATCAACAGCCGTGATGCCATGCCGGATGGCGGCACGATTACAATCTCCGTGGTCGAGCATACCATCGCCGGAGCGCACCCTACGGGCTTGGCGCCGGGCGCCTATGCCTGTCTTTCCGTCAGTGACACGGGTCACGGTATGGATGAGGCCACAGTGGCGCGCGCGACCGAGCCATTCTTTACCACCAAAGGGATCGGCAAGGGCACCGGATTAGGTCTCTCGATGGTCGATGGCCTGACAGGACAATCTGGGGGCAAGCTCATCGTGCAGAGCGTACCGGGGCGCGGCACCACCATGGAGCTTTGGTTCCCCATTACCACGCAGATCGGCACGACCGGCGAACGCAACGCCGCCGATGCCAACGAAGGAGTCCAAACCCCGCGTCGGCTATGCATCCTCGCCGTGGACGATGACAGCCTGGTGCTAGCCAATGTCGCGGCCATGCTCGAGGATCTGGGGCATCGAGTCATCGCCGTGGGTTCCGGCGCAAAAGCCATCGAGGAAATTGAATCAACGCCGGCGATCGATCTGGTCATCACCGATCAAGCGATGCCGGTCATGACGGGTATCCAGTTGATCGAGTTCTTGAAAGCCCGACGGCCCGCGCTGCCCGTCATCCTGGCCACTGGATATGCGGAGTTGCCTCAGGGGATCAGCCCCTCAATCGGCAGGTTGTCAAAACCCTTTACTCAACGCGCGCTTGCCGCTGCCCTCGCGGCCACCGTCATCAACTAATCTGTCTTAGGTCGTCAATATCGACCAACCCTTCCTGGCTGTAAAACGTCAACGACATCGCCCGGCTGCTATTGGGACAAATTCCGCTGATTTGCAGATCGCCGGTATGGTACACGGCAAGCTTGCCGTAGGACTCGACGATGAGCCTGCGCAGCTCGCGAAAAAATGCATAGCGTCTGCCATATTGTGAGCCGCTGGTAGCAGGTTGACCTAGCTTCGCCGGCCACCAAATATCCGATCCGCGCGCAACCGCGACATGCTGTTCCATATTCGGAGTCCTTTCTGGCGTGGAATGAATCGAACCGGCGCGCATGTTCTGACAGATCAAGAATTGGTGTCTGTAGGCAAAAATCCCTAAATTTGTAAGACTGTTATTTTTTATCCGAAGCCGACTTCGATTGCATTTGCGTATTGCCGTCGAGGAGGGTGAAGGCGCTGAGCGAGGCGGCCACGCATATCAGTGCGCCGATACCCATCGCGACGTGATACGCGACGAGAAGCCGATCGCCTTCGGCGGCCAAAACGGATCCGAGTAAGGCGGTGGCAATCAAGCTGCCGGTGCGCGCAACAGCGCTGTTGAGACCGGACGCTGAACCGGTATGCACGGGGTCCACCGAGGTCAGTACGGCCGTGGTAAGCGGCGCAACCGCACCGCTCATGCCGAAGGCAATGACCACAATCATCGGCAGTACTTGAGTCCAGTAGCTCGCGCCCGAATCAATTCGCAGTGCGATCAGGAATCCCGCCGCGACGACGAGCGGACCGATCGCCAGCGGCGCCCGCGTCCCGATTCGGCCGGCGAGCGCACCTGCCAAGGGCGAGGTCACCGTCAGAATCAGCGGCAATGGCAAGAGAGCCGCACCGGCGCCGGTGGCCGAATAACCGGCCGCCTTGATCAATACAAAGGGGAGAAGCACCAACAGCCCTCCCAATGCTCCATACAGCAGAAGTGTGAAAATCGTCAGACCCACGAAGCTCTTCGAGGCAAATAGATGCAGCGGCATCATGGCCCGCGGCCCGCGCACGAATTCAAATCTCAAGAAAATACATAACAGCAGAACGGCCGCGGCCGCTGTGGTCACGGCAGAGGGTGTCCAACCACGGGGGCTGGAGCCGACGGTCAGAGCCCAGGTCAACGCCGCTAGACCGGTCGTGGCGAGAATTCCGCCGATTGCATCCAAGGGATAGGTTTGGCTGCGCCGGTCGTGCGGCACAACGCGCCAGGCCAGGATGATGGCGCCGCACGCCAGCGGCAGGTTTAACAGGAAAATTGCCCGCCAGCTGCCCAAATCGATGAGCCAGCCGCCAACCACGGGACCGATCGCCGCGGCCGCCGCGCCGGTCGCCGCCCAAATCCCAATGGCACGTCCCTTGGACGCGCCGGAAAACGTTTGACCCAGGATGGCGAGGCTGTTTGGCATGAGCATGGCGGCGCCGATGCCTTGAAACAGCCGGCTCGCGAATAGTGCAGGCAGTCCGGGTGCCAACGCACTACCCAGCGAGGCCAACGCGAACACCGAAGTGCCCAGAATGAGCAATCGCCGGCGGCCGAAATAATCCCCGGCCGCGCCGCCTAGCAATAGGAGGGCGCTCAGAGGCAGCAGATAGGAATTGATGACCCACTGCAGCGCACTGGCGTCAGCGTTGAAGCTTTTCGCGAGGGTGGGTAGAGCAACGTTCACCACGGACCCGTCCACGAATGCCAGGGCGGATGCCAGGATCGTTGTTGTCAGCACGAGATTCGGATGCGCACCTGCAGGCGAAGCCTTGGCGCATTGCGCAGAGGCGGAATCGCACGCCGGGTGTAGGAAACTCACCGCGGGCTCGATTCAATCAGGCGGCCGGAAAGCGGGCCGCTGATTCGTCTCCGACATATTTCGCGTATAGGCGATCCTTCTGGTCGGGATCAACATTGAGTTTGGCGATGTCGCCTCCCGCCCAGCGCATGAGCTTGGGGTCCATTACTTTGAACCATTGCGAAGGAAAAGCTGCAAGTCCAAACGAACCGGGATAACCGCTCGGCAAGCGCGGCAATTCTTCGAAGTCGCGCAAGGTCTGATAGGGCCGCAGCGCATTTGCGTGGTGATCCGAATGGCGCTGCAGATGGAAGGTCAGCAAATTGGAGAAAATGTGATTGGTATTCCAAGAATGACGCGGCTTGCAGGCTTCGTAGCGCCCGTTCGGCATTTTCTGCCGCAGCAGGCCGTAATGCTCGACATAATTTGCCTGGGTCAATCCGTACCAGGCGTACACATGGTGAATGATCAAAAACGGCAGGAGGACCCATCCAAAGACCGAGATCAATACACCGCCTACCGCGAGCGTTAGGATCCACGACAGCAAAATCGGATTGCGCCAGGTGAACGGCCCGCAGCCCAGCTTGGCCAACCGCTCTCGTTCGTGGTGCCAGCCGCGCTTGAATGCGCCCGGAATTTCGCGGCGCACAAACTTGTAGATGCTTTCGCCCATGCGGGCGCTGGCGCAGTCTTCCGGTGTCGCCACGTGCACGTGGTGACCGACATTGTGTTCCATGCAAAAGTGGCCATAGCCCACCAGGCCGTTGGCAACTTGGGCGGCAACGCGATCGGCACGGTTGTTTTTATGCCCCAGTTCGTGGCCCAGCAAAATCGCGCCGCTGCTTTGAAAGCCGGTGCCGAGCGCCAATACCGTATAGGCCCACCACGGCAAGCGGTAGGTGCCGAGAAACCAAGCAACAATGAAGAAGCTTGCAAACAGCAAGACGATGCCGACATACAAAAGCGTGCGGTAGTAATTGTCGTGCGCCATGTGCCGTACCACCTCTTCGGGTGGATTGTGGCGATCCTCCCCCATGAGGGCATCGACGACGGGAATCGCCACAAAAGTGTAGAGCAAGGGATACAGCATGGTTAGGGCGTTATGCCCCGTGGCGAAGTAAAGGGCGATGGCAATCGGCGGATGAAGTCCGCCCGTCAGCGATAAGAGCCACAAATAGCGCTTCCTATCGACATAGTGAATCGATCGACCGTCGGCTGTCTGACCTACAAATTCCATATCAAGGATGCAAGGTGAGTTTCTGCGCGCGCCAATTGAGTATTTCCGCCACGTAAAGCTCATTCTCTGAGGGGCATGCCATCTCGTGAATCCAGCCGAATTTTTTCAAAGTCTTGCCGCTGCCGCCGAGCCATCCCAAGATCTTGCCGTCGAGGGTGAGCTTATAGATGCGGCCGGGATAGGCGTCTGACACGTAAAGATACTGCACGGGACCGGGCGTGATGCAAAGCGCCCATGGCGAGCCCGGATGCATGTGGCCAGGACTCGTTTCGGTGGGCCGGCTGCCGATGGCGACTGGACTATTCGGCGGGGCGGGCACGTCGATCTTGATCGTATTGAGCAGCTTGCCCGACGTGTCGAAAATCTGGATGCGCTGATTGAAGCGGTCCGCTACATAAATGCGATTCTGCGAATCGCTTGCAATGGAATGCACTTGATTGAATTGACCGGGTCCGGAGCCCGGCTCGCCCCAGGATCCCACCCAGTTGCCATCCTTGTCGTATTTGGCCACTCGTGAATTGATGTAGCCATCACTGATGTAAACGTTGTCGTTGGAATCCCAGGTCATATCCGTGACCTGCCGGAAGTACCCGTCGACCGGCGGCAGCGGCGGTTTTGGATGCTCGAGCGGGTGCGCGCCTTCATCGGAGGCCTCGACCTTTCGCCCAAATACCCGGGTTACGCGGCCCTGAGGGTCGAATCGCACCACCACATCCGAGCCCTTGTCCGCCACCCAGACGTTGTCGTAGCGATCGACGCGAACCGCGTGCGCAAATGACCAGGCGTATAGATTCTTGCCGATTTCGCGGACGAACTTGCCGGCAGAATCGAACTCGAGCAGCTGCGCGGCTGCAGCTCCGTAGGCAGGGCCGCTGGTGTTGCCGCGCGACAGCACAAACACGTGCTTCTTGGAATTCACGGCGACGCCCGATACTTCGCCGAAATACATGCCCTCAGGCAGCTTGAAAAAATCCGGCGTGGAGTCGAAAGCAATCTCGGGGACGGATTGTCCGAATGCGCTCGCACAAAAACATGCGCCCGCAAATGCCTGCAGCAGGAATCTTCTCATGGGATGCCCTTGCCTGGCGCGCCGTAGTGGCGCCGTCTTCCCACATATTACACGCGCAAACCGCGTGGATCGAGCACGAGACTAGTTGGCGCCGCGCGGAGAATAAGTGAATTTCTGACCCGCGATTGATGCGGAAAACATCAGACCGCCCTTGGCGACCGTGAAGACGGCCATGCCTTTTTGGTAGATGCCATGTGTCGTTGCGTCATTTTGACCCGCGCTCACGCCGGAGTTCGCGCCATTGGTCGCTGCACCCGCGTTGGCGCCCGCTGTGACGGCCACCACGCTGGCATCCGCGCCGAATTCGAAGTTTCCGGACTCGAATTCGTCCAGCGCGCGTTTATCTTCGAAAAAAATGATTTGGCTATACGTCTTGCCGCCGGCCTGGAACCCCACGCTGACCTGACCGATGGTCGCATCTCCGGTATACGCCCCATGGACGTACACCCGTCCCTTGCCGTACGCACCGCCGACCCCCAGGGCGCCCGAGCCGACCGTCGGAAACACCGCGTATGCATAGCTTTTGGCGAAGAAAGTGCCGCTGGCGCCGGCATTCTTGAATATGGCAACGGTGTCCGAGTAGCTGCCGGCATGGGCGGCGCCGATCGATACGACCGGCAACGCCAGCAGAGCCAAGGTGCGCATCAGATGTTTCATGGTATCCCTCTTTGCATAGGTCTTGACATTAGGCCCGGCGAGCCAGCGCATGATAGATAACCAGCACCACCACCGCGCCCACGACAGACACGAGCATGCTATAGATATTGAGGCCGGTCACGCCAGGCATGCCGAAACGGTTGAACAGCCAGCCGCCCGCCACTGCGCCGATGATACCTAAGACGATGTCTATGACCAGGCCATCACCGGTTTTGTTCACCAGCTTGCTCGCGATGAAACCGGAAATCAGACCTAAGATGAGCCAGGCGATAATTGACATGTTGATATCCCTTTAGTTGTTGTGGGTTCCGAGGTGAATGGGCGGGTTATTCGAATCTCGCCCAATTCTCATAAAATGCGCCTTTTCCGCGCCCGGCGCTGTAAGCGGTAAGAGCGCTTCACTGTAGGCGGATGCGAGTGCCGCATTTGGCGGTTTCGTGCGATGCTTCGCGCACAGTGAATCTATGTGGACTATTGCACTCACCATCCTAGGCACCTTGATTGCGGTGATTGTCGTATCAAATTTTCGCAAGCCGGAAAAAGAGCCTCACCATAAAGTCAAGCATCACTACGGCATTCTCGATCCACAGCTGAAGCGAGAAATGGGAACCCTGCTGGGTCCCGCCATTTTATCGGGCAGCCAGGTTCTGGCATTGCAAAACGGCGACGAAATATTCCCGGCGATGCTGGCGGCGATCGCCGGAGCGCAACGTACCATCACTTTCGAGACCTATATCTATTGGTCGGGCAACATCGGCGGGCGCTTCGCCGACGCCTTGATCGAACGCGCCGCGGCAGGCGTCAAGGTGCATTTGATGCTCGATTGGGTGGGCTGCAGCAAAATGTCGGGCGAGTTGCTCGATCGCATGATGAAAGCCGGCATCGAAGTCGAGCGGTACCACGCGCTGCGGTGGTTTAGTCTGGGAAAACTAAATAATCGAACCCACCGGAAGGTGCTCATCGTCGATGGCAGCGTGGGGTTTACCGGCGGAGTCGGCATCGCCGATCAATGGGATGGCCGCGCGCAGGACCCGGATCATTGGCGCGACATGCATTTCAAGGTGCAAGGGTTGGCGGTCGCGCAGATGCAAGCGGCGTTTCTCGACAACTGGATCAAGTCCACGGGCAGCGTCCTGCACGGCGACGCTTACTTTCCGGCCTTGACCCCGGTCGGTGGTCAAGAAATGCAGATGTTCACCAGCTCGCCCGATGGCGGCGCCGACAGCATGCGCCTGATGTATTTGACGGCGATCACCGCGGCTGAGCGGTCGATCGATATAGAGGCAGCCTATTTTATTCCCGACGCGCTGATGATTCGCGAGCTCGAGAGCGCGCGAACTCGCGGTGTCAGGATTCGTGTTCTCGTACCCGACAAACATCTTGATTCGGAGACCGTGCGTATTTCTTCAAAGCGGGGCTGGGGTCGGCTTCTGGAAAGAGGCGTGGAGGTCTATGTCTACCAGCCGACCATGCTTCACTGCAAGATGTTGATCTTCGATCGATTCATGGTTTCGGTCGGGTCCACGAACTTCGACATGCGTTCTTTTGAACTCAACGACGAGGCAAGCCTCAATGTCTACGATGCGCCGTTCGCGCATCAGATGACCGAGGTGTTTGAGCGCGATCTGGCCTCGTCGGTGCAATATACGTATGAACGCTGGCGGAACCGCTCCTGGGGTCAAAAAGCCGCGGAAGTGGTGCTCCTTCCGATCAGATCGCAACTTTAAGAAATTGTCGGCCCGGTGATTTTGGCCGGTTTGTCTAGTGTTCGCCAGAGAGGTTGAGAAGACTCAAGGCACTAAGGCAGCAGTGCCTTGATTCTTCTCAACCTCTCTGGCGAGTACTCGGGCCGATCAATATCACATGCCGGCATATCTTGAGCGGGAGTTGGCTACACCCGATTTTCCGGCCTACGAGTGGCCAACAACCGGTGGTGCCACTCGAAACTCCTCCTCCAGCACTTGTGAGTTTGAGCGTCGAGCTTGCACGGCCTGGCGGCGTGGGAAGGTTCAAGGCACTGCTCTTCCGTGCCTTGAACCTTTCTACGCCGCCAGACCATGCTGGCCGCTCAAATTCACAGTGCCGAGTACTAGTGATCGCCCGAGTTATCCGTCAGATGTACGGTTTGCAGGCCTAGCTTTTTTCGCAGTTCGCTGACGTCGGCCGCCGCCACCGGCGCCGCCTGATTGCCCCAACTATTGCGAATAAAGGTCGAGACATCTGCAATCTCTTGATCGGTGAGTTTCCAGGCGAAGCTAGGCATGCCCAATGGAGATGGCCGTGATGTGCTGACGCCTACGCGCGCACCGCCCAGGATCAAATGCACGAGGCCCGTCGGATCGGGTTGCTGCAGCATGGCATCCTTGCCAAGCGGCGGAAACAGCCTTGATTGGCCGATTCCGTTATCCAGATGACAGGATGCGCATGCATCGGAATATATTTCCGCCCCGCGGCGCATCGCGCCTGCCTCAGGCGTTGAGGATGCGATGCTGGAACTCGCGGGTTGACTCTTGAGATACACGGCGATCGCACGCCGGTCCGCATCGCTGATGAACGAGGTGGAATAATTGATGACATCCGCCATGTCACCGCCCGCGGCGGCATGTGCATTGCGGCCTGAGCCCAAGAATTCGGCGATGTCATCGACGCTCCAGTCCCCCAGGCCGATGCGCGTATTACTGGTGAGATCGGGCGCAATCCAATTGTTGAGCTTGCCGCCATGCAGTTCCAGTTTGGATTTGTCGGCCCCAAAGGAGTTCTTGGGCGTGTGACACCCGCCGCAATGGCCGAGGCCATTGACAAGATAGGCGCCGCGATTCCATTCCGCCGACTGGCCGGGATCGGATTGGAAATCGTGGCTGTCGAGGAACAGCATGTTCCACGCGCCGACGAAGGAGCGGAAATTGAGCGGGAAAGACAGGTCGTTTTTCGGCGGAGTGTAACTGACCGCCGGTAAAGTCTTCAGGTACGCAAAAATCGCTTCGTCGTCCTCGCGGCTCACCCGCCTGAACCAAGGATAGGGAAAGGCCGGGTAGAGGTCTTGGCCTTGCGCACCTTTGCCGTCGTGCATCGCACGATAGAACTGATCGTTGGTCCAGGCGCCGATGCCGGTACCGAGATCAGGTGTGATATTCGATGTGTAGATGACGCCGAATGGCGTGTTCAGTCCCAGTCCGCCTGCGAAGGGTTCACCGCCCTCGCGCACATGGCAAGAAATGCAGTCGCCCGCCGCCACCAAATACTGGCCGCGACGAACCTGCGCGGCGTTGGGCGCGGAATCATCGAAACGCTGGGAGAGCAGTCCCCGGGGCGTGACGGCCGAGCTCGGATGGGCCGGCAAAGCGAGCATCTGGCTCAACGCGATGCCGCCTGCGCTCAAGATCGCCAGCGTGGAACCGGTCAGCAATGCCATTCGCAACGTGCTTAAGCGGCGCATGGCATTACCCCCTCACCAAAGGGCCCGGGGCCCTCAGGTATTGCGACTTGATCGCGTCGGCCGACATGTAGGCAAGTGCGGCCAGTGTGGCTGTCGGATTGTAGCCGGCGTTTTGCGGGAATGCCCCCGCGCCCATTGAGAAAACATTAGGCACATCCCAGGACTGCAAATATTTATTGACCACGCTGTTTTTGGGGTTGTCTCCCATGATGGCGCCGCCTGTGTTGTGCGTTGTCTGATAGGGCGTGACGCTCCAGGAACCGGTTCGTCGATTCAGCTTGATTTCGCGCGGATTCATGGCCTTTGCCACCTCTGCCGCGCGGTCCGTCAGGTAGTCCGACATCTTGTGATCATTCTGTGTGAAATCGAATGTCATTCGCAGCATCGGGCGGCCATGAATGTCGCGGTAAGTGGGGTCCAAGTCCAGGTAGTTGCCGCGCGCGCTCATGCACGAGCCGTGGATGCTGAGAGAGAAAGATCGCAAGTAATTCTTCGCCGCCGCGTGCTTCCACTCGAGGCCCCAGGCAGGCGTGTTCTGCGGCGTGTAGATCATTTCGATCGGGCGCCCGCCGGTGATCATGCCCCCGATGTACGCGCCGCCGATGAAGCCCAAGCCTCCATGGTCGAAATTGTCGCCGTTGAAGTCGTCAATGACCGTGGCGAGTGCGCCTGCCCCGATGAACGGGTTTATAAGCTTGTCGTCGAAGAAGACATTCACCGATGACATGGTCTGATAGGCGTAGTTCTTGCCGACGACGCCTTCGCCGGTTTTCGGATCGTACGGCCTGCCGATGCCGGACAGCAGCAACAGGCGGACGTTTTGCAGCACGTACGCCGAGAGGATCACCATTTCAGCCGGCTGAAAAAATTCCTCGCCGGCGCTATTCACGTAGGTAACGCCGGTCGCGCGCTTTTTATCCGCAGTAAGCTCGACCCGCAGAACTTCGCATTCGGTCTTGAGGGTGAAATTCGATTTCAGCAAGAGATAGGGCAGTACCGTAGTCTGCGGGCTGGCCTTCGAATAATTGCCGCAGCCAAATTTCTCGCAGAACCCACAATACGTGCAGGCCCCCATCTGTGCGCCCAGCGGATTGGTGTAAGCCCGAGACATGTTGCCCGTCGGGTGCGGGAAGGGATGGCGTCCAAGCTCTGCCGCCGCTTTGCCGAACAGGGTTGGCCCGTAGGTCTGCAGCATCGGTGGGTTGGGGTACTCGCTCGAACGGGGCCCTTCGAAAGGATTGCCGCCGGGCTGGATCTTGCCCTGCAGATTTCCGGCTTTGCCGGTGGTGCCGCACAGCTTGTCGAATTGATCGTAGTGCGGTTCAAGCTCATCGTACGTAACTCCCCAGTCCTGCACGGTCATGTCATAGGCGGAGACGGCCTTCTTGCCATAGCGTTTTTCGTTGTGGCTCTTGGTCAGAAAATCAGTGGGCAAGAAACGCCAAATCTGGCCGTTCCAATGGACCCCGCCGCTGCCCACACCGGTGCCGAGGAGAAACGATCCCAAGCGGCGCATCGGCAGCGCTTCTTGATTGATGTTGTTGCGGATGGTGAGCGTATCGTCCGACACGTTCTGAAACAAATGATGGCGCCACATGTAGCGCAACTCATCCTGCGCAAATCCGGTCGCAAAATCGGTGGGCGTGTCACGCCACGGGCCGCGCTCCAGCGCGACGACATTCAAGCCCGCGTCGCACAGCTGTTGTCCCATGATGGCGCCGGTCCAGCCGAAACCCACCAGTACCGCATCTACAGGTTTGAGGGTGGTCGCCATTTCAAGTCTCCGTCCAGCCGGGACGGCCCTTGAATCCGACCGGCGGAAAGGGCACGGCCTCGCCGTGGCGGGTGACCCAATCCGTGTAGTTATAGTGGGCGCCCGGGAAACCAATCATCTTCCATGCGCCCATGTCCTTGTTGCCTCCATAGATGGGATCCGAAAAATAGCCTTCCTTGGTATTCTGCAGCAGCATGGCAAAGAACGATTTGGCGTCGACTCCCCCCTCAAGCTTGACGTCGCCGCTCTCCAGACCTTTCAACAGTTTGTCTTGATCTGCGGCGGCGAGCTTTGAAAATGTCGCCGCACCCAAGTTTGCGGTGACGTACTGGTCGATGGCGGCTATGGCTGCGCGATAGAGTTGTGCGGGACTAAAGCGGCTCTGATACCCCTGTTCAGGCGTGCCCTTCGGCCAAGGGCCGCCAAGATAATAGTGATCGCCTCTGCCGAAGGGTCCCGCGAGCTGGCGATCCAAGAAGAACGGCACGTTCGCTTCCACGGCGCCGGGTCCGACCGGATCGTTCGGAATGAGCCGTGCCAACGCGGCTTCAATGAATGTCGCTTCTGCGGGTGTGAAGTATGTATATCCGGAACCGGTCGCACCAGGCGGAGCATCTGCTGTTCCTTCTTTCCACGGTACGGAACCGCGAATCGTTTGCGAGGGGGCTCCGAGCTCTCCATCGTGCACTGTTGCCGCGCCGGCGCCCGCGATTCCCGCTGCGACGCTGCCCAGGAGCAGTTGCCGGCGCCGGAGGTTCACTTTGCTCACCATATAGAATCCTTTGATCCGCGGCCGCGGATTGCAGAGTTTGTTAGTGTTCGTAGCGGCCAATGAAGCTGAACTGCATTTTCAGAATCGTCAATAGGACAATCACTGAAGAATTAAATCTGATACCGCAGCGAATTAATTGTCCCAGGCTGCCTTTATTTGTAGAACTTTCGCGCGGGCCGCGCCACTATTCGAAAGTATCATTGACTTAGATGAGCGTTAATTTGCCGACTCCATTCCTTGCCCGCCACGGAGTCGCACACCGCCATCTCCTTGACCCTTTGATTGGCTGCCTCGGCAAGGGCGGTGCGCTCATAGACCACCTCGATGTTGGTCGCATGTCCGTCCGGCGTGAGCTTGAGCGTGATCACCGTGACCACCACATCCGGGATCACGTAGACGTATTGAATCCGCCTTGCGGTCGCGTCAAATGCGGTGTTCACCCAGACGGCGTTCTTGGGTGCCTGCCTGATTGTAAAAACCATGCCCTCTTGGTCGAAGGCTTTTTCTGGCCAGAGAAAGACCGGCTCCCAATCGGGAGCCCAGGCCCGCTCCTTGTGCGCACCGAACAGCGGCCACGCGACTTCAAAAGGCGCATTCGCGACCAAGGAAAATTGCTCGCGGGTGTGCAGCAGTGCCGCGGCGCTCAAGATTTCTCCTTGAGTTGATGGCTATCGCCGGCGCGAAGCGTCAAACGATAGATTTTTCTCAACTCGGCGATCTGCCCGAGTGTTTCCTTTGAGAATGCCGTCTTCCCCTCAAAGGCGTGAAGCACGATGCCTTCGAGCAGATCGCCGACGGAAAGATCTTTGAGTTCCGCCAAGCCTTTGAGCACCTTCAACAGCCTTTTCTCGACCCTGATTCCGGTTTGTACGCGCTCTATTTCTATCATCAGCCTTCCTCGTTGCAAAAGCCGCATGTTATCAATGTACATTGGTACCAATCAAGGCGCATTAACGCACAAGCGAGCGGCGTCATTGACGCATCGATGGAGCCGTTGAGGTCAGACTTCGCCTACGGTCGGCCAGCCCGCTTGGGATGGTGGCAAGCTTCAATTCAGGACCATAATGCCCCCAGCCAATAGGAGAAAATCGCATGGCCATGGGACGACGGGAAAAAGACATCAAGCTGCTGGTTGCCAAATTCATCAAGCTGGTTGAGTCGCTCAACCCGGGCGAGCGCCTGTCGATCAAGAAAATTGCGGCCAAACGACCTCCCGCTGCAAAAATTCGACCTCGAAAAGCTTCCGGCAAGGCGGCTGGCAAAGCGGCCGTCAAAGCGCGAAAGACCAGGGCGTCGGTTTAACGAGCCGTCGGACGCGTAAATTGGTGGACGAGCAGGCTGGCTGTGCCCGCCAGTAATGCCAGTCCAACGGTGGTCCAGAATCGTTCAGCGGAGCGACGCGACGCGCGATTCAGCGTATCTCTGCCTTCGCCGGCGATGCAGGTCCACGCCTCGAAGATGGCGGCGTCAACTTTGTCTCGCAGCTCGGCAACTTCCGGAGTCAAATGATCGGGCAGCCGGGCCAGCAGATCTTCCACGCGGCTGACCAGTCGATCAAGTTTTTTGGATCTTGTCATTTCATGGGATTTTGGACCGACCTGACTGAAACGCCAGGCGGCAAATGGTGCAAAACGACGTAAGAGCCGTCCGAGTGCGCGTGTCAACGCCTTCCACCGGCCGCCGTTTAACATGGGACAGATTCCACGGGGGAAGCCATGCGCTCTCTGCGCTCTTGCATTGCGTGCGCCTGCATCGCCGGCGGACTGGTATTGGCCGGGTGCGCCACGCGCACCGATCTCGCGCGCGCCCCGGCAATGCCCCTGCATGCACTACGCCGGGAGGATACCTTGTGGCTCGAGCGGGCGTCCTTTGGTATCGATTCGGCCAGCGTCGAGAGCTACCAACTATCGGGCCGCGAGCGGTTTCTGGATCGGCAATTGCATCCCGGCGAGGCTGTATTGCCCGCTCCGATAGCCGCAGAGATCGCGGCACTCGAAGTTTCCCATGCGGATCCCGTCAAGTGGCTTGCTGATGTCAATGCTCAATATAAGCAGATCAACCTCATGCCCGACGGCACCGACAAGGAGACGGCGCGCAAGGCGCTCAATGACCGCGGCAATAAGCTCGCCTATGAAGCGATTCGCCGCGATCTGCTGCGCGCTGTTTATTCGCCCGCGCAGCTTCAGGAACAGATGGTCTGGTTCTGGCTCAATCATTTCAGTGTGTTTCAGTACAAGGCCAATCTACGCTGGCTGGTCGGCGACTACGAAGAGCGCGCAATCCGACCACATGTCTTCGGGCATTTCAAAGATCTGGTGATGGCCACTTTGCAACATCCTGCGATGCTGCAGTATCTGGACAACAATCAGAATGCCGCCGGACACATCAACGAAAACTATGCGCGCGAATTGTTGGAGCTACACACGCTGGGCGTCGGCGGAGGATATTCGCAGCAGGACGTACAGGAGCTTGCACGAGTGCTCACCGGGGTTGGCATCAATGTCGGCGATCAGCCCAAGCTCAAACCAGAGATGCAGCGCCTGTATGTTCGGAGCGGCGCCTTCGAGTTCAATCCGGCACGGCATGACTTCGGCGCAAAGACTCTTCTGGGACAGGCGATCACAGGCAGGGGATTCGGCGAAGTCGAGGCTGCGGTCAGCTTGATCGTCTCACAGCCGGCTTGCGCCCGATTCGTGTCGCGCGAGCTGGCGATCTACTTCGTCGCCGACAATCCTCCCGCGGCGCTGGTCGAGCGGATGGCCCAGACATTCATGCGCACTGACGGCGACATTGGGGCCGTTCTACACACCTTATTCATGTCGCGCGAGTTCGATGCGGCCCTGGGGACGAAATTCAAGGATCCCACGCGCTACATCGTGTCCGCAATCCGCTTTGCATATGACGGCAGGCCGATCAGCAACACGCGCCCGGTGCTCAACTGGCTCAATGGACTTGGCGAGGCTCCCTATGGCCGCCAAACTCCCGATGGCTATCCCTTGACGGAACCCGGCTGGGCCAGTTCGGGCCAAATGAGCCGCCGATTCGAGATTGCGCGCGCCATTGGCGCGGGCAATGCGGGACTGTTCAACCCCGAAGATGGCGCCGCCGCGAGCGTGGCTGGATTCCCACAGTTGTCGAACCGTTTGTATTTCGAAGCGGTGGAACCGTTTCTTGCCGCGCGCACCAAGGATGCGCTCAATCGCGCAAACTCGCAGCAGGAGTGGAATACGTTTCTACTGTCGTCGCCGGAATTCAGCTATGAATGAGCTGCATATCAATCGCCGCCGTTTGCTTCAGCTGGGCAGCGCGGCGTTGCTGGGCGCGGGGATTCCAGGCCGCTTGTTTGCCGCGCCGGCCGGCGGGGCGCGCTTTCTGTTGGTGTTTTTGCGCGGCGGCTACGATTCCACCAATTTCCTGATTCCGTATTCGAGCAGTCTTTACTATGAAGCACGCCCGAACCTTGCCATCGCCAAACCCGATCCGGTGTCCAACACCGGTGCGCTGGCGCTCGACTCCGATTGGGCGCTTGCGCCGGCGGTCCGGGAATCAATCGGCCCGATGTATTTGCAGCGCCAAGTGGCGTTTGTGCCGTTTGCGGGAACCGAGGATTTGTCGCGCAGTCACTTCGAGACTCAAGACAGCATCGAACTGGGTCAGCCCATGACCGGAGCGCGAAACTATCGTTCGGGATTTCTTGGCCGTCTCTCGGAAGTCTTGACGGGTCCCGCACACCTTAACTCGTCGATTGCCTTCACCGACGCCCTGCCGCTGTCTTTCCAGGGCGCGGCGACAGTCCCCAACTTGTCGCTCAAGAATGTGGGCAAACCGCCGTTCGACGAACGCCAGGCGCGCATCTTGAGCGATATGTACGCCGGCCATCACCTCGACGCGGCGGTGAGCAATGGCCTGGAGCTGCGTCAGGAAGTGGCGCAGGAGATGGCCGAAGAAATGAACGCGGCGAATCGCAATGCCATCACCACGAAGGGATTTGAACTCGAGGCCGAGCGCATGGGTCGATTGATGCGCGACAAATATCGGATCGGATTCATCGATATCGGCGGTTGGGACACACATGTGGGCGAGGGCGCCGCATCCGGTCCGCTCGCGTCAAACCTGGCCAGTTTAGGTCGAGGCCTGCAGGTGTTCTCCTCGACCCTGGGATCTGAATGGAACAACACGGTGGTCGTGGTCCTTTCCGAATTCGGCCGCACGTTTCGCGAGAACGGCAATCGCGGGACCGATCACGGGCATGGCACCGTGTACTGGGTTCTCGGGGGATCAATCAGCGGCGGGGCCATTGTCGGTGAGCAACGGCGGGTGCTGCAAAATACATTGTTCCAAGATCGCGATTATCCGGTGCTGAACGATTATCGATCTGTGCTGGGCGGCCTGTTTCGGACTCTGTGGAGTCTTTCGCCGGATCAAAGCTCGCGCATTTTTGCGCAATCATCTTTGGTTGACCTGAAGTTGATTTGAAGGTTTATAGTCCCCAAGAATTCCTAAAAGAACAGGGGGAGACCGATGGAAATTCTGGTAACCGGAGGCTCAGGCTTCATCGCCAGCCATACGATCGCGCAGCTTTTGAACGCAGGTCATAACGTTCGCGCTACGGTCCGAGATCTGAAGCGCGACTCGGAAGTGCGCGCCATGGTGAAGCAGGGTGGCGCGAAAGGAGGCGACCGATTGAGTTTTTTCGCGGCGGACCTGCAAAGCGATGCAGGTTGGGCGGCTGCCGCCGCTGATTGCGACTACGTGCTGCATGTGGCGTCGCCCTTTCCCGCGTATGTACCCAAACACGAGGACGAGTTGATCGTGCCGGCACGCGAAGGCGCGCTGCGCGTTCTGCGCGCTGCGCGCGACGCGCGTGTGAAGCGCGTGGTGCTGACTTCTTCGTTTGCGGCGATTGGCTACGGCCATCCGCCGCAAAGTACGCCGTTCGATGAAAGGAACTGGTCCGATACCACAGGCAGCGATGTCACTGCGTATGTGAAATCCAAAACCTTGGCGGAACGAGCTGCCTGGGATTTTATCGCCCGCGAAGGGCGCGATCTGGAGCTGTCGGTGATCAATCCGGTCGCCGTCTTTGGCCCCGTATTGGGACCCGACTATTCCACATCGGTTCTTTTAATACAGCGTCTGATGTCCGGTGCGGTGCCGGGCAGTCCGCGCTTGAGCTTCGGAGTGATCGATGTACGCGATGTCGCGGACTTGCACATTAGGGCGATGACTCACGCGGCCGCCAGGGGCGAACGCTTCCTCGCCGTTGCCGGCGATTTCATGTTGATCCACGACATTGCAAAGGTTCTGAAGAATCGGATGGGCGATGCCGGCAGGAAGGTGCCGACCCGTCAACTGCCCAATTGGCTGGTACGCATCGCCGCGCTTCGCGATCCGGCGGTGAAGCAAATATTGCCTGAACTCGGCAAGCTTAAAAACGGCAGCAATGAAAAGGCCAAAAGGCTGTTGGGATGGACGCCGCGCTCGAGCGAAGAGGCGATTATCTCCACGGCTGAAAGCCTGCTTGATCTTAACCTGCTGAAAAAATCAGCGTAGCTGGCTGTCCTTGCTGCCGCGCCGGTTGTATCCGCTGGACCGCACGGCTTCGCGATCGTGAGCCTCCTGACAGGGCAGGCAGAGCCGCACCCCGCGAACCGCCTCCCGACGCAGCTGGGGAATTTCCGCCCCGCACTCGGCGCAATGGCTCAAGCTCGGGCCGTCCGCGAGGCGGCTTTTGGCAAGCGCAATCGCATCCTTGACGGTCGCGTCAATCTGCTCTTGCACGGCGCCTTCTTTTGCCCAACCCGTCGCCATCGATCGCGTCCTTAATACCGGCTATGAATGCCTATCATTAGAGTCGCCCAGGCAAAATGCAAGGCCGCTGGGGAATACTTGAGGCAGGCTCCTAAGCCGTGATCTTGCCGCCTCGATCCGCCAGCAACTCGCGGATCATGCCGTACAGAAAGGCCGTCGTCAGTCCGAAGAGAATCATGCCGTTCAAGGCCTCAAGTGCGCCCATCAGTTGCCAGTGGTTTGCCAGATCAAAGTGTTCGTGGCCGTAGGTGGTCATTGCGCTCAAGGAGTACAGCAACGCGGATTTGCTGTCGGGCAGTGCGCCGAGAGCCTGGTATACGCCGGCCCAAATTCCCGCTTCAACTGCGTGCAGAATGATGGCCACCGTTGTAGCCGTGCCGAGGACCATGGAGAGTCCGAGGAGAAAACTGCGCTGCCTGGCCACGAACCGTTTGGAGCGTATGACTCTTTCGTTGACGAAAACCAGGCCAATGACGTGGAAAATGACGGTAATGAGGATTAATGGCAGGCTCCAAGCCCAATTCCCGTCCCAGACGGTCGCGTCACCCACTTAAAGCTCTCCCTGGGTGATTCGCCGGTGCGCCTGAATTGGCGCACCGGCGAGCCCCTTGCTTACTTATCAGCCCAAGGCTGTTTACCTAGCCCAATGTTACCGGAACGAAAAGCCGAGCATCGCCTCGCTGGATGAGCAATGCAATCTGCTTGTCGTGATCCTTCACCATCTTTCGCAGTTGCGCGACCGTCTCGACTGCTGTGCCATCGACCGACAACACCACGTCGCCCGGCTGGATGCCCGCTTCCGCTGCGCGGCCCTGCGACTCCTCGACCACGAGGCCGCCGGGGACGCCGGCTTGTTGACGCTCCTCGGCACTCAAAGGACGCAGCGCCAGCCCCAGCTTCGCCTGGGACGAATCGCCGCCGGTCGAGTCATCAGCCGCTGCCAAGGTCGCCGCGTTGCCGATGGTCGCCGTCAGGTCGAGCGCCTTGCCGTTGCGCCAAATCTCAATCGTCGCCTTTTCGCCCGGAGTTGCCGTTCCGACGTGCTGCGATAGAGAACCTGCGTCGATGATCGGAGTACCGTTGAATTTCAAAATCACATCGCCGACCTTGATGCCGGCTTGGGCCGCCGCGCTATCGGGAACGACTTTGGCCACGAGCGCACCATTGGGTGAGTTCAATTTAAAGGAGTCGGCCAGCGACTGATTCAGCGTTTGTACCTCGACGCCCAATCGCGAATGCGCGACCTTGCCGGTCTTGACGATTTGGTCTTTGACCTGCACGGCCAGGTTGATGGGAATGGCGAACGAGACGCCCTGAAAGCCGCCAGAATTGCTGTAAATCTGGGCATTGATGCCGACGACTGAACCGGTGGCGTCGAACAGCGGACCGCCGGAATTGCCGGGATTGACCGCGGCATCCGTTTGGATGAAGGGCACGTAGCCGTCACCCGGCAGTGAGCGCCCCTTGGCGCTGACGATGCCGGCCGTGGCTGTCTCCTCAAGACCGAACGGTTCGCCGATGGCGAGCACGTAGTCGCCTACACCCAACTTGTCCGAATCCCCCAGCGTGACGGCCGGAAGATTGTGCGCGTCGATCTTGAGCACGGCGATGTCGCTGCTCTTGTCGGCGCCCAATACCTTGGCTTTGTATTCGCGGTGGTCGGACAGTTTCACCGTGACTTCCTTGGCGCCGTCAACGACGTGCGCATTGGTGAGCACGAGTCCGTCGGCCGATATCAAGAATCCAGAGCCTTGGGCGTGCTGCACGCCGTGCGGACGCGGCATTTGGCCGCGGAAAAATTGTGAGAAGGGATTGTCATCGCCGTTTTGACCGCCGAAATTGAATTCCTGGGGGCCGGCGGTGGTAATGGGACCTGCAGTCGTGATGCCGACGACGGCCGCCTGATTGCGCGACACGATGGCGCGATAATTCGGCGCGGTCATCATGGGAATGGGCTGCGAGGATGCCGGTTGATTTAAATCGCTGCTCACCGGCGTTGAGCCCGGCGAAGCGACTTTCAGCACGCCATGGGCGGACAAGCCGGTGGCTGCGCCTACGGCGAGCAGACCAACCGCTGACCACGCCAGCGTGGAATTGCGAAGTTGCATGTGACTATCTCCAGAGTAAATGTTTAGCGAGCAGTCGCTCGGTTGGCAGAATCACATGCCTTGCTTAAGGCAGTCTTAAGAGGCGGAGGGGAAGCTTGCGGTAACGTGCAAGCCGCCGCCAGGCGCTTCGCCAAGGTCTATCCGCGCGCCGTGACGCTCGGCGATGGCCTTGACGATGGCCAGGCCTAAACCGGTGCCGCCTTCTTGTGCTGCAGCGCGTCGATAAAAGCGATCGAACACGCGTTCTCGATCTGCCGTTGCGATGCCCGGGCCGGTGTCGCTGACTTCGAGGACGGCGTCCTGCGCTGCGGATCGGCAACGGACTTGAACAGTTCCGCCGGGAGGCGTGTAGCGCACGGCATTGTCGACGAGATTGCGCACCAGCGTTCGAAGGGCTTCGCGATTGCCTTGGATGTAGAGTCCCGGTGTCGCCTCGAGTCCCAAGTCGATGTTTCGAGCGAGGGCCAAATCGTGAGTGTCCCTGATCCCCTCGGCCGCCGCCGCCGATAAATCCACTCTCTCGAAGTCCATGGGCGCTTCCTGCGGTTCACTGCGCGCCAGCGCCAACAGCTGTTCAACCAGATGGATGGCGCGTTCGACCGCCGCGCCAAGGCGCGCCCGCGCCTCCAAACGCTCGGTCTCATCCGGCGCGCGATCGAGCAATTGCAGCTGCAGGCGCAACGCCGTCAGCGGCGAGCGCAGCTCGTGCGCCGCGTCGGAAATGAAGGCGCGTTGCGCCGAGAAAGCTCGCTGCAGGCGCTCGAGGAGACGATTGAGTTCACTGACCAGCGGTTCCACTTCTCGCGGCAAATTGTCGATGCCGAGCGGCGCCAGCGTGCGCGCATCGCGACGCTGCACTTCAGCGGCGACAAAGCGCAGCGGCTTGAGTCCGCCCCGAACAATCCACGCAACAGCACCGACCATGATCGGCAGCAGCAGAATGAGCGGAATGACCACCCGTGCCGCCGCGGCGCGCGCCAAGGCCTGGCGCACTTGCACAGGCTGCGCGATTTGAATCACGCCATCCGCCGTTTGCAAGCCATATGCGCGCCAGGGCTGGCCGCGCAGGTTGAGATCCGCATAGCCCAAAACCGTTTGGTTGATCATCGGCAGTCCCGGCCGCGACACGTAAGTTCGTGCGCCGAATACGTCCCAGATCTGCACGACGAAATCTGTGTCGCCCTGATCGGGGGGCACCTCGATTCGCGGCGCCAGAGAGATTTGACTGCGCAACGAGAGAGCCATTTGCCGCAGCTGATAGTCGAACAGCGTCGATGTCTCGCTCAACACGCGCCGGTACGTGACCCCCGCGGCGAGCAGCGAAATCATCGCCACCAGAATGATCAATGCGACCAGCAGACGTGCGCGAATCGATCTCATGCTTTGGGGATGAAATAACCCACGCCGCGCAGCGTGCGAATGGCATCGCTGCCCAGCTTGCGGCGCAAGCCGTGAATGTAAACTTCGATCGCGTTGCTGCCGATCTGCTCATCCCAACCATACAACCGATCCTCCAGCTGCGCGCGCGACAGCACCGCTCCGGGCCGCTGCAACAGCGCCTCCAGCACCGCGAATTCGTGTGCGGATACGTTCACGGGAACCGCGCCGCGCTCGACGGTGCGTGCGACGGGATCAAGCCGCAGTTCGCCGTGCCGGATACTGGGATCACCACGCCCGGCCGCGCGGCGCAGCACCGAACGCATGCGGGCGGTTACTTCGTCAAGGTCAAACGGCTTGACGATGTAGTCGTCGGCGCCGGCATTGAGGCCGGCGATACGGTGCTGGATCTCATCGCGCGCGGTGAGAATGATGACGGGCGTCGCATCGCCGCGCTTGCGCAGGTCGCGAAGCACCTCGATGCCGTCTTGATGCGGTAGACCGAGATCGAGCAGCACCACATCGAAGACAGACCCCTGCAGGGCACCGGCTGCGCTCTTGCCGTCGCGCATCCAATCGACGGCGAATCCGCTTTGGCGAAGCGCCGTTTGCAGGCCCTGCGCGATCATCGCGTCGTCCTCAACGAGCAGCACACGCATATAACTCTGAGAAATGCCCGTCTATTTCGGAATCGTCAATGTGTAGAAGAAGCGCGGCGCGGTCCGCAATGTGACGCTCGCCGGGCGCGGACAGGGCATGTCGGCCAAACCGAAGCGCACCGTTTTGGTGAAATCCTGTTGCGCCTGATCCTCAAATTGATCGTCCAAGACCTCTGCGGTTACACCCGGCAGATCGCCCGATTGATTCACCTGGCACTCTCCCCACTTCAAGGAGAAGTGGTGGTTGGGGTTGGTGCCTCCATACACCATGGTGACGATCAGCCGGTCCGTGCGTCTGTCATAGCGAACTTTGACGAAATTGTCTGCGCTGGCCTCGAGCGAGGCAAATGTCGCGGCTGCCGCAAGCATCAGAAAAAGAGGTAAATACCGTTTCATGCCATTTCCCCGCGAGAAACGCTGACCTTCAGGCCGGCGAGTGACGGCGACTAGAATACTGTATTTGGGCCGCCGCGATTGTTTGACAAGGCCTGCCGATCCGGCAGGCAATACGCGGGGTCCTTGGCGGTCCTGTCAGGCGCCGCTGGCCGTGCGCACGCTGCTTCGAGACGCGCTGATCTGTCCGAATCGCCGTTCGCGCTTCGCGTACTCATCGATCGCCTGGGCGAAAGCGGCGGTGTCGAAGTCCGGCCAAAAGCACTCGACGAAGTGCAGCTCGGCATAGGCGCATTCCCACAGCAAGAAATCGCTCAAGCGCTTCTCGCCGCCGGTGCGGATGAGAAGGTCGACGTCCGGTGCCGCGAGGGAGTGATCGACTTCGGCAAGATGCTGTAGAAAGCGCGCACGATCGGTGCCGTGCTCGGCCGCCATGCGGCGGCAGCTTTCGAGCAGCGAATGCTGAGAGGAGTAATCGACCGCAATTCGCAATCGCATGCCCGTGCAATGAGCCGTCGCCCGCTCGCTGTGTTCGATGGTGCGCAGCACCTCAGGCCGCAGCCGGTCGCGTCGGCCGATCACGTTGATCCGAATCGATTGCTCCAGGCAGCGCGGCGTTTGCGTCAGCAGGTAGCGGCGCAGCAGCGCGAACAAGGCGCTGACCTCGGTCTCGGGCCTGCGCCAATTGTCGGCCGAAAACGCGTATAGGCTGAGGGTGGCGATGCCGCGCCGCGCCGCGGCTTCGACGATTTTGTCGACGGCCTTGGCGCCGGCACGGTGGCCGGAGGTGCGCGGCAGCCCGCGCTGCGAGGCCCATCGTCCGTTGCCGTCCATGATGATTGCTATGTGCATGAGTGGCTTTGTATCACAGAGTTAGGGGACGAAAAAAAATCATGTGCGGCGGGTCGCCTTGATCACCGCCTCGACATGATCGAGGTACCGATTCAAGGCGTTTCGGCCGAGAACTGTCAGCCGATAGACAGTCCGCGGGCGGCGTTGTTCGAACGATTTTGTGCAGCTCAGGTACTTGGCCTCTTCCAGCTTGCGCGCATGAGCGCTCAGGTTGCCGTCGCTGACATCGAACAGGGACTTGAGCTCGTTGAAGGTCAGTTCTTCGCGCACGGCCAGCGCGCTCATTATCCCCAAACGAACACGCTCGTATACCAGCCGGTCGAAGGTCGCGTCGTGATCGGCCGACGGCGCCGGCACGGCCGCGAGCTTCGGGCGCTTCTGCGCGGTTTGCGGCGCCCCGCGAGCATTAAGTTTCGCGGCCACGTCCGCTCCGTCCGATGAGGAAACCAAAGACGATGTGCAGTCCGCCAAAACCCGCTCCCAGCATCAATATCTGCCAGGCATCCGGCAGCAGCAACGCCGCGAGTCCGAACAGCACGAACAGCAGACCGAGTGCTGCGATGATTCTCGTCGTCGCCGCGCTCGCCGTCACCAATGCGCATCCATAAAGAAGCAGCCAAGTGCCCGGAATCGCGTGCTGATTGCCGCCGAACCAGTGCACCGCTGTCATGACGAGTCCTGCGCCCAGCGACGGCGACAGGCAAAGTGCAAATTTGAGCAGCGGTGTGCCGGTGAGACGCAAGTCGCGCAGCGAGGACTCCCGCACGATCAGGATGCTGCCCAGCACAGCACCGAGCAGCGCGGCGCCCAACCAGATCGCAAGCCAATATTTGTGCAGGTCCGGTGCCAAACATAGTGCTGCCGCCAGCAGCGCGATAGCTCCCAAGACCAGGCCGGCTGAGCCGGGAACCGCCAACAACACCGCACCCTCCATCGAGGAGCGTATGTAGCGCAGCGTTGACGCGGCGTGCGAGTCGAGACGTACGGTGTTGCCCACACGGCGACACTATCGATGTGGCCGTGCAACGTCAAGTACTCTGCATTATAAAGTTAGAGGAATGCGCAGTAGTTAACAGAATGCGGAGGAAACGAGATCTCTTTGCAGCGCCTTGTCGCCCTTTGACCGGCCTCATGTCCATATCCTCGCGCCATTTACGATCTAGCTGGCAACAACGCCGATGGCGTAGGGAGCTCAAATGAATAAAATTCTGTTGTGTGAGAATGCCGCTGCGCTGCTGTGCGCGGCTTTTGTATCGGCCGCGGCCGGCGCGCATGATTTTGCCGGTGCACATGGTCTTGATGAATCATCGATTTCCAGCGACCTGACCGGTGCGCTGCAAACCATCAATGTCAACGGCCGCACCAACACCAACGGGGCGTTCTTTCAAAGCCTCGGCACCAACGGCCGTTCCTGTTCCACCTGTCACGTCGCGGATCAGGCGATGAGCATGACACCTTCACAAATTCGCCTGCGGTTTGCGCAAACTCGCGGTCGCGATCCGCTGTTCGCGGCGTTCGACGGGGCAAATTGCCCGAGTGGCAAAGCCTCGGATGCGGCGGCACATAGTCTGCTGTTATCGCATGGGCTGATCCGCATCCCGCTGGCGGTGCCCACCAACGCCCAGTTCACGGTGACGGTTGTGCATGACCCCTACGGTTGCGCGCTGGTCGCAGACCCAAAGACCGGGGTGCTGACTCTTTCGACGTATCGCCGGCCGCTGCCGACCACCAATTTAGGATTCTTGAGCACGATTATGTTCGATGGCCGCGAATCCCCCGCAGGGGCGACCACCGCTCTCGGGACTATCAGCAGCTTCCCGGCCAACCTCAATAGGGATCTAACGCAGCAGGCTATTGATGCGACATTGATCCATGCCCAGGCAAATGCCGCGCCAACAAGCCAGCAGCTGACCGACATAGTGAGCTTCGAGATGGGACTGTTCACGGCGCAGGTTTATGACCGCGATGCAGGCGATCTGCGCAATCATGGCGCCCTCGGCGGCGCGCGAGAGCTCGTCACGGAGAAGGCGGCGTATTACCCAGGCATCAATGATGTGCTGGGCGCGGACCCGTTTCACATTGCGTTTGACGACACCAGCATGACGCTGTTCGCGGCTTGGGAGAACGGCGGCAATCCCCAAGACTATGAACGCGGCGCATATTACCGCCGCCAGGCGCGCAGCGACATTGCTGCGGGAGAGCTGCTCTTTAATACCGCGCCACTTACCATCAGTGCAGTGCGCGGACTCAATGACAACGCGGCGTTGGGGAATCCGGTGTCATTCCAGGGCACCTGTACCAGCTGCCACGATACGCCTAACGTCGGCAATCATTCGTTGCCCCTGCCGCTGGACATTGGCATCGGACACACACCGCGACCCGGTCTCGAGACCGATCCCAACATCCAACTGGGGATCGCGGAACTCAATGAGCCGGACTTGCCCGTATTCTTGGTCAGCGGCTGCGCGACGCCCTTCAGCGCCGAACAGCCGGTCTCGTTCTATACGACCGACCTGGGCAAGGGCATGATCACCGGCCTTTGCAGCGATGTGAATCGCGTCAAGGGTCCGATTTTGCGCGGCCTGGCGGGAAGGGCGCCTTACTTTCACAACGGTGCCGCCGCGACCCTGCTGCAGGCGGTGAATTTTTACAACCAGCGCTTCTCCATGAATTTGACCGACGAACAAAAAAACCAGCTGGTCGCGTTCTTGAATTCTCTCTAAAAGACATCGGCACTGTGAGTTTGACCGGGCCGGTCTGTATGGCTTGGGGGATCGTGAGCTTCGAGGCTCGGGCCGGAAATTCAGGTGTCGCAACCCTCACCGGGAATGCCGGCGTAGTGATGTAGACCGGCTCGAGCGCTCGTCAGGGCGGGTGAGAAGAGTCAAGGCCCTGTTTCATTCGGGCCTTGACTCTTCTCACCCTCCCTGACAATCACCAACCGGTCAAAATCACTAAGCCGATGTACTTCGACCTCACGTATCATGGGTTGCACCGCGGAGCGCGTGATACGTGATTGGTCATCTACAGGGGATTGGCATGACGAAATTAAAAACGGGGTTCGCTGCATTGTTGGCGATCGGCGCATTCACGATCGCGCAGGTGGCCGCCGCTGCCGATGTCACGGGTACGTGGATCATGGCAGTCGAGACCAGCGCCGGGAGCGGCTCGCCGACTTTTGTCCTGGTGCAAAAGGGCGAGGCGCTGTCCGGCAGCTACAAAGGGCAGCTCGGCGAGGCTCAAGTGACGGGAACGGTAAAGGGTGATGACGTCACGATTGAGTACAAGGTCGACGGTCAAGCCGGCAGCCTCGCGGTGAAGTATTCGGGCAAGACCGACGGCAAAACGATGAGCGGCAAAGTCTCGCTGGGACAACTGGGCGAAGGCACTTTCACCGGCACCAAGCAATAATTATGTCGTCTTGAAAATTAAGGGAGGCCGCACCCCTTAAGTCCAATTCGGGGACGCATCAGCGCCTCCATTTGGCGACAGTCGCAGCCTAACGCCTGCCCTGGACGCGAATTCGCGCCCCACCACGCTCTTCGCAGTGCGAAGTAGTTCTCATCTTTAATGTTTGACCCAACCCCGGCGGCCATTCCGATGTTGCCCCTACATCCAAATGTGACCCAAAGCATGTCGGAAACCCCTGATTTGCCGGAACCTTATTGTGTTAAGCAAAACACGAAACATTCGTGGTGCACGAATGGGATCGCAGCGCAGCATGACTGGTTCATTGGCGATCGCGATATGGGACTATAACGATGCCGAAAAGTCTGAGAATACAAGAGCTTGCTACGCCGGAGACGGCGCCGCAACCCGTGCTTCAGTCGGTAAAGAAGGCAAAACTCTCGGTTCTCTTGGTCACCGCGGATGATTCCCTATGGCCGCAGGTGGGCGCCGATCTTGGCGGCAGTTTGGTTCTCAAGCAGCTCGATTCAATCGATGAGCTCGTCGACTCCACGCCTTCGGCGCAGGCCGCAATCGTATTGTGGGATGCGCGCAATCATCCCGAGCCTGCCGCGGTGCTGTCGCGTCTGAATTTACATTCCTCGCGCTTCGCCGTCGTTGCGCTCGATGATGCCGGCAGCGCGGATGCGTGGACGATTCCGATTCAACATCGACAAGTTGTCGCCCATGTCGGTCTGCCGATCGTCGCGAGCGAGTTATCCAGCGCGCTCGACAGCGCGCAAGAAGAAGTGAATTCGCGCTTGGCCCTGCTTGGCGACGGCTCTGCGGCGGTCGAGATCGAGTCCGCCGCACCCAAAAAGCCATGGCTCGTGCCTGCGGTGATCGGCGGTGTGCTCATCGCAGCCGCGGCAGCCTATTTGCTTTCTCGCGGTCCGACAGAGGTCAAGCCCGCCCCCACCGTCAGCGCGCCTGCCCAAGGCTCCGCGGCTTCCCCTGCGGTGGCGAAGCCACCGGCGGATGCCGATGAAAAGGTGGATGCGCTGATTGAGAAGGCGCAGCAGGCCATGCTCGACCGGCACTTCATCGACCCTTTGGCAGGCAGTGCGCTCTCTTTATACCGGGAAGTGCTGGTCATCAACCCGGACAACGGCGAAGCCCGGCAAGGGCTGCAACGCTTGTCAGAGATCTTGATTGCGCGCGTGCAATCAGCCCTCGACGATCGCAAATTCGACGTCGCCTTGCAATTTCTGGAAACCGCACGGAGCATCGATGCGACTGATAAACGCCTCATCGCGCTCGACGAGAAGATAGCCAGCCTGCGAGCCGAGCTCGGTCCGGCGCAGATTTTGGCGGCGCTCAATGCGCAGAATTTTGATCGCGCTACGCAACTCATCGACGAAGCGGCGCGCACCAAGGCACTGCCGGCCGCAAAACTCGCGCAATTGCGCGATGAAGTCCACAAGCGGCGCGATGACTTCGAGGTTTCCCGTCTGCTCAAACTGGCCGACACTCGGATGCAGCAGGACCACGTCATAGATCCGCACAACGACAGCGCGGTTTATTACTTGGATCAGGCCAAGCAGGCGGGAGCGACGGGCGCGGCGCTGCTGGGCCAGACCCAGGAAGTGCTCAAGCGGCTGACGCAGATGGCACGCGCAGCCATTCAACAGCACAACTTCAACGATGCCGATCGTATCCTTATCGAGATGCATGGCGCCGGTGCGACGCAGGCCGCGATGAACAGCCTGCAGCGCGATCTCACTGTGGCGCGCAATAGCCTCGCCGCGCAAAAACCCGATCAGCCGCAGTATCTGGAATTGGCCCAATCGCGTTTGGCGCAGGGGAAATTGACCGACCCCGATGGCGACAATGCGCTCTTCTATGTAACGCAGCTACGCACCGCCGATCCCAAAAACAGCGGACTGGCACAAGTCAGCGGGGCGTTGCAATCGCAAATTATGGATCGTGCCCGTGCGTCGCTCGACGCCGGCGACGCCGATAAGGCGGAATCCTTGGCGCTGAAGGCCGGCAGTCTCGGCGCTTCCCCGGATCTCGATGCATTGAACGACAAGATTCGTCAGAGGAAGGCGGGCGGAGAGGCTCTGCAAATGCCCGAGCAATCCTTGACTCGCCTCAGCAAGCTAGACGTCCAATATCCGCCACGGGCGCTGCAGAGCAATATCGAGGGATGGGTGGAACTTGCGTACACCGTCGGCGCCGACGGGAACGTCTCCGGCATCAAGGTGCTGAACGCATCGCCCCCGCGAACGTTCGAAGCCTCGGCGACCAGGGCGGTGAGCCATTTGCGCTACCAGCCCGTGATTCAGGGCGGCAAGGCGATTTCCGTCGGCACGCAGGTGCGAATTGTTTATCGTGTTCCCAAATAGGCAATGCGATGAATAGCCAAACCGCAGTCACTTCGACAACGATTACAACCACAGCGCTGGTTCCACCGGCGGCCGGTGAACGCATTCGAGGCACGGTTCTTTGCCTGATCGTGCACGACGAATTGGAATTGAGATTGAGGCTAGCGGGCCTGGTGCGCCGCGCGATGCCGAAGATCGATGCGGATACCGTCACGCGCGCAGGCTTCGATGCCATTTCAAGCGAACGTCTTCGGGCGTATGTGGCTGTAATGTTCATCATCGAATTCAGCCCGCCGGAGGCTGCCGCGGCTTCGCTTGCCTCCCTCAAGCGGCTGCATGAGCAGGCGCCGAACCTGCCCATATTCGTGTTCGCCCGCGGCGGCAACGAGCGCAGCGCCGCTCGCGCGATGAAACTGGGCGCGAGCGACTATTGGCCGATCCATTCGGTTATCGTCGGCGAGCTGTGCAGCGCTTTGCAGCCGCTGATCGAGCCCCCGCAGGCGCCGGCCGGCGCGACCAATGCCGCGGCAGATCGCTGGCATCAACCGGAAGTGGCCGGCTACACCATGATGAAAAAAATTGCGCAGTCGAGCGCAGCCAGCGTCTACCTCGCGCGCAATGACGAATTCCCCCAGCCTGTCGCCCTGAAGATCGAGGCGATCAAGGGACAGCAGGTGGTCTCCGAGGCGGATCGCGAGCGTTTCACCAAGGAATGCGAAATTCTGTCCAAGCTGAATCACCGCTCCATTGCGAATGTGCTCGATTTCGGCACCACGGAAGACTATCTGTATCTTGCACTCGAATACTTTCCCTGCGGCAGCCTGCGCGAGCGCTTGAAACATCCGGTCAGCGAGGCGGACGCCGTCAATTATGCGCATCAGATCGGCGAAGCGCTGCAGATCGTTCACGCGGCGCGCGTCGTGCATCGCGACTTGAAGCCATCCAATCTGATGCTCACCAACGAGAATCGATTGGTCCTCATTGACTTTGGTTCGGCCCGCACTCAGTTCATGCCGACCGACCTGACTCGATCAGGCGACTGCACCGGGACACCCTACTATGTGTGTCCGGAACAGATCGAAGACCAGGACCCGGATGCGCGCGGCGATCTCTACAGTCTCGGAGTCGTCTTTTTCGAAATGCTTACCGGAACTCTGCCCTTCATGGGCAAGACCTTGGCCGACATATTGGCCGCGCACCGTTCAGCGCCGGTACCGCGGCTGCCGGAGCAATTTTCGGCTTATCAGCCGATTATCGATCGCCTATTGGCGAAGAACCCGAAGGATCGCTATGCGTCGGCGGCCGAATTTCTCGATGCCCTCGATGCGTTGCGCGCGGAATTGATGGCCCGGAAACCCAGCAAATCACAGCGGAGCGCTTGATTCATGAACCCTCGCATTGCCAAAGCCCTGCCGCGCCTGTCTCCCAGCGGTCTCATGGTGTTGGTCATCATTCTGGCTTTCAGCTTCGTCGCAGTCGTATTGGTGCCGGGTTTGGAACTGGCCAGCGAATTGGCGGACACCAGCATCGCGCTGAAGTTCGCGGGGCAACAACAACGCAATCCCGCGCTGATCCGCGCTTCGCTCGAGTCGATGCATGACCGCCTGACAAATCGGGGCTATATCCAGGAGTCGCTGGACCAGCTGCGCGATGCGAGCGCGAAGCTCGATGCCGGTCTTCATGAAATGAATGCGCCGCGACCGGCCGGTTGGTTTGCGTTATCGGGCGACACAGGCGCCAAGGGCGAACCGATTTCCGGCAAGCACGCCACGCCGCTGCGCGATTCATGGAGCACGCTGCAGGAAGCGCTGCAGCCGCTGCTGAAGTTCACCGGCGTTCCGTACCAGGATAACGAAAGCACCGGCACCGTTCTCACCGAAGGCGGCAAGCAATTGGAGCGGGACGTCACGGCGGCGCTGCGCGTCGGCAGGCGGACGATACCCCAGCTCGATGCTGAATTGAGCGCCATTGTCACTGATCTGCAGACACGCAACGCGCGCTCCGCCACCGAGCTGCGGTTTGTCATGGTTACCGGCCTTCTTATCGCCATTGTGCTCGGTGTGCTGGTTGCAATACTGCTGCTGGCGCGCAAACGCCAGGAGGCCTCGTTGCGCGAGGCCCGCCAGCAGACCGCGGACATATTGCGCACCGTAAAGGACGGCTTGTTTTTGCTCGATGAACATCTGGTGATCGGCGCGTCTTATTCGAGTGCGCTCGAGTCGCTGTTTCAGCGCAAGGATTTCGGAGGACTGCCGTTTGAGAGTCTGCTGAAGGACATCGTGTCCGAAAAGACTCTGAACACCGCATTGAAGTTTGTGTCGGTGCTGTGGTCGGAGCGCACCAAGGAAAATCTGGTCAAAACCATCAACCCTCTCGGCGAGGTTGAGGTCAGCCTCGACAGCGGTCCCGGCAAGGTGTCCACACGCTATTTGCAGTTCGAATTCCATCGGGTACGCGTGGACGGCAAAATCAAGCACGTGCTGGTGGCGGTATCGGATGTCAGCGCGCGCGTGGATCTCGCGCGCGAATTGCAGTCCTCGCAAAACCAAGCGCAGGCGCAAGTCGATACCTTGTTGGGCATTTTGCACGTCGACCCGACGCAGCTCGCCTCATTCTTGAACGATTCCAATGCCGCCATGAAGATGATCAATGCGGTGCTGCGCGAGCCTGCCCGCGAGGAAAGCGCCTTCCGCAAGAAACTCGATACCCTTTTCAGGCAAGTGCACTCGGTCAAGGGTGAAGCCGCGGCACTGGGGCTGTCCTCCATCGAAAGCCGCGCGCATTCCTTCGAGGATGACCTGAAGGGTTTGCGGGAGAAATCGGATCTTTCCGGAAACGACTTTCTGCCGTTGGTCATCAAATTGGATGATTTGCTCACGCATCTGCAATCGGTGGGTGATCTGGTGTCCCGACTGGCGCGTCTACACGTCGCCGCAACCAACGAGCCGTCGTCGCACACGGATACGGCCGTCATCGAGAGCGCGAGCCCTGAGGTGGTCCACACCCCCAAGGCCGATGCCAGCGTGACGGGCATGCTGCAGCAGCTTACGCTGCGGGTGGCGAGCGCAAATCA
>Ga0210387_10000177_pt1 | contig 46193 bp, 57 predicted proteins | sample IncBWC7OmetaG_FD_160108 | JGI IMG/M metagenome (GOLD analysis project Ga0210387, IMG submission 160108) | Forest soil microbial communities from Barre Woods Harvard Forest LTER site, Petersham, Massachusetts, United States - Inc-BW-C-7-O ... | reverse complement strand
CATCCATCCCAATATACTTGGCGTCATTCATGAGGGCGCTCCTGGTTGTAGACGTTGATGCGACGATCAAAATCTACTTCAAGCGGGCGCCCTTTTATAATGCGTTTATTAGGACTTACGCCTTCAGGCAGGTTCCGACCGTACGTCTCCGGCTTCCCACTTTTCAGACGTGAACTCTGGCAGTTGACTTAGGCAAGGTTCTAACGTACCGTTGCCGCCATTCCCTGGATTCCAGCAGCAATTCAGAATCTGGTTTTCCACGCAATCGAGGTCGCGTCGTTTCATTGGAGTTTTGTGGCGATGCGCGAAGTTCCCATCTTAGGATTCGTCGACGACTCGGGATTCGCAATCCAAGTTTGAGAAGGAGAGCTGACATGAACTCCCAGACCACACGAGTCATGGCATTGTTCGGAACTTTGATCCTCATCTTCATCTCTTGGCCGCAGTTCGTCGCTGCCCAGGATCGAGCTAAGCCTCTCCCACACCCCTTCGATATACCCCAGCACGCGCCCGCGCAGGCTGCGACTCATTCCCAATCTCGCGCCGCCGTCAAGCGCGCAAGTTCCACACGCAATGCTGTCTCTCCGTGGACGCCGCTGACAAACCAATCACCATCAGGACCCGATGGCATTCAAATCATGATTCAAGCGACGGACGGATCAATCCTCGTGCAGGCGTATGACGGCCAGAGCTGGATGAAGTTGGCGCCGGATGCCAAGGGCAGCTACATCAACGGCACGTGGAGTACGTTGGCCTCAGAACCCGTTGCGCGGCTGTATTTTGCCTCCCAAGTATTGACCGATGGCAGGCTATTTGTCGCTGGGGGAGAGTACAGCGGACCTGGCTTGCTGCCGAACTGGTCGAACACCGGGGAGATCTACGACCCGATCGCCAATGTGTGGACCATTATTACGCCGTACCCGAATCAGCCCGACTGCCCCTTCATCTATTACGTTTCCGGGAACACAACGAGTGGCCGCTCCCAGATAACCGGGATTTATCCGTACACAACTGGGCTTACTGTGGGTGAGCAAGTTTTCGGCAACGGGATTCCATCCCCGGCGACAATCGTGAGCGTGGATTCGCCCACGCAGATCACAATTTCCTCACCTGCATCGCAGACAATTGCCGCCAACGTCGTTACATTCGATGAGTACTATGAACTTACCGGGTGCTTGGGAGACGACCCCTCGATTCTCCTGTCGAGCGGGAAAATCCTTGTGGGTGACCTGGTCAACGCTAACTCTTACATATACAACGCCGCCTCGAACTCCTGGAGACCCGCAGGAACGAAGGTGTACCCAGACGCGAGTGACGAAGAAGGATGGACAAGGACCAGTGAGGGCTCGATCGTCAACTACGACTTGTTCCAGAGCATTGCGACCAACGGGAGCTACGCGGAGAAGTACAATCCCAAGACCGGGAAATGGAGCGGCATTAGCCCCTCCGATGGCACAGCCCAGGGAACTATCCCTCAGTTAAGCAGCGTGAATCTAGGCTACGAACTTGGCCCAGCGCTCCGGCTTCAGGACGGTCGGGTACTCGAAATTGGCGCTACGCAGTATACCGCCCTCTATAATCCAATCTGGAATACCTGGGAAGCTGGACCGGACATCAGCGGCACGCTGAACGGGATCGCATCCCCGTTTGGCGCGGACGACGCCCCGGGGGCCATCCTGCCCAACGGCCATGTGATCTTCGCGGCCGACGCGGGCGCCTCTGGATTCACATCTTCGGGAAACATCACCACCGGCTCGCCCGTAATTACCGGCGTACCCTCCACGGCGATCTTGCAGGTTTTCTGGAGTGTGAACGGCCCAGGAATCCCGTCCGGGGCCTATATTGCGAGTGTAGACTCTCCCTCACAGGTGACCATCGACACTCCGGCGACAGCAACGACCAGTGGTGATGCGATCAGTTGGGGCGGCACCTTCAGCCTACCCACTGAGCTTTTCGAGTTCGATCCCGTGATGAATACGATTCATCAAATCACTTCGGGCCTGCCTGATGGCAACCTTCCATTTGAAGGTTCCTATCCCACGCGTATGTTGATTCTTCCCACGGGCCAGTTGCTATTTTCCGATAGCAGTTCGCAGCTTTGGGTTTACACGTCGGAGGACGGGCCCAATCCGTTTTTGCGGCCATTCATTACCAACGTCAACTATGTCGGCGGCGGAAAGTTTCGGCTTAGCGGCCTGCAGCTCGATGGGCAATCGTCGGGCGCTGCCTACGGCGACGACGACCAGATGGACTCGAATTATCCGATCATTCGCATGCTGGACTCGCACGGAAACGTCTTGTACGCCCGGACGTCTAACTGGAGCAAGATTGCTGTGGGTGAAGACGGGATCGAAACGGTGGACTTCACTCCCAATCCTGAAGTGACGCCCGGCAACTACTGGCTCATCGTGAGCGGTGCAGGAATATCTTCGTTCCCCTTTCCTATTGAGATCAAGAGCAATGAAGTGAACGGCTCGGGCGACTGAGAAAGCTTAGAGAGCCCGATTGTTCGGGGGCGCCCGAAGATGCGCCACGAGAACACACCAGGAGGGAGGGCATGAAAAGAAGATCACGCGAATCAATGAATCACGTAGCTTTTGACCGTCGCAGATTTTTCAGCGCGGCTCTCGGTGCCTGCGCCATCAGCCCACTTGGTCCTTTGTCTGTGCAATTTGCGCCGAGCATGAGTGGGTCGCTGACAAAAGAGCAACGTGACAGCATGACACCGTCGCAGGTTATTGAGGAATTGAGAAAGGGGAATGAGCGATTTCGTGCGGGGAAGATGGCTACTCGGGATTATTTAGCTGAAAAACGCTCCAGCGCGTCCGGCCAGTACCCTGCGGCCGTAATCCTCGGGTGCGTTGACTCGCGGGTGCCTGCGGAAATCATTTTCGACGCTGGCATCGGTGACTTATTCAGTGGGCGCGTGGCCGGGAATGTGGTCAACGATGACATGCTCGGGAGTATGGAGTTCGCATGTGCCGTTTCAGGAGCAAAGCTGGTCTTAGTTCTGGGACATACCGCTTGCGGCGCGATAAAGGGCGCAATCGATGACGTGGAATTAGGCAATCTCACGGGATTGTTGGCGAGGGTCAAGCCGGCCATTCCGCGAACCAACTTTGAAGGCGAGAAGTCGAGCAAGAATCCGGCATACGTCGACGCGGTGGCCCTAACCAACGTCAGAGTAGCAGTAGAAAACACTCGGCGGCGAAGCCCGGTATTGGAGGACTTGGAGAAGAAGGGATCGATCCAAATCACTGGTGCGATGTACAACCTCGCAAATGGAGTGGTGGAATTCGTCAGTTAGCGAGCGCTGGCGGCTCGACACGAACCGCAGATTGAGTTTCGCCGGAAGCTACGAGTCTTTACAAAGATCGAATTTATCAAGATTCTGTTTAGGTGCCTGGTAAGTCGCGTAACCGGACAAATGGGGAAGCGGGCAGCTTGACCCTCGACATAGCTACGGAATTGCGAACCGATTCGACGCCAACCGTGACTTGAACCTTTCGGCCCGCTTTGCCTTCCGTCTCTGCCAGCTATTCCTCTCGCGCCTTCCGGAACTCCCCGTATTGCGCTCGAGCAGCTATAGGGTTGCGCAGAAGCAACGACAAAATCAATCCAGCATGAAATCCTGATGTTGAAATCTAGGTCACTGCAACAGAATTAGGTGGAGGTGAACAACGTGGACATTGTGTGGCTCGTGATTTTCGCCGTTGGCGTCTGGCTTATAATCTCTGTCATTGTGGCAGGCAACGACCGGCGACGGAAGAAGCGAAAAGAACGAATGGACGATCTGCGGATAGCGTCTAAGATTCGAGAGAGACTGGAACAGGTTGCGCGGGATGACGCCGCAGCTCGAGGGCAAGCGGAGACGTGGATGCCTCCGCCGTTTTGGAGCGCCAAGCCTCGAACCTCTCGGCCCGGTGCGCCTCGATCTTAGCCTTAGCGCGTCGCTTCGCCTCCCCAACGATCTCAAGAGCCGGGTACGGTGGCAGTCTTTCCGCATCCGCATCGCCCGATTTCGAGCGCAAACGGCTCGCCTGCGCTCATAGGTTGCGCCCGGCCCGTGTCAGAAGCAATTTGGCCCGTGTCGCGTCCCGGTAATCGTATCGCTGCCTTGCGGTTAGCTCCATGCTGCGCCGTCCGGCTCTGGCTCTGTGGTGGGAATCTCGATCACTGCACCATTACCCACTTCTCGGGCAAGCGCGCTAATCAAGCATTTCCTAGATCGCTGGTGATCTTCCCCGGAACCATACGCAACGAGGTTGTTCCCGGGTTCTCGATTGTGGCGCTTAGCAATCGCACCGGTGATCAGACGCTGCTACACAGCGATGTGCTGTACTCTGATTGTATTGGCCCGCGCCGAGCGACGACCTGAGAAGATCGGTGAATTCTTCCGCCCAAATGAACGCCCCACGAATGACGCATTCGAATTCGCAACGCCGTGCGCAAACTGCTTTCCGTCGTGCCACCGTGATGGCCGCGCTGCTCTGTGCGTTTTCAGGATTGTTGTGCACGAACACAGTAGACGGGCAGCATGCTCTGCCAGCGTCGTCGCCGGTCGTTAAGCGAGCATCCACAAAGGCTTCTGCCGAGATTCAGCGCGATAAGAATTGCCGGATTATCTACTTGGGATTCGTTGGCGCGTTGGAGCCTGCACACAACAAGTATTCAGGCGTGGTGCAGATCGGTGATTTGTTGCAAGGGAAGGACTTTCCCGACGTATGCGCAAAGACATATTCACCGTATGTTCGGGGTGACGGACTGCAATGGTTGCTAACTCACTTCCCGTCTCATGCAGGCGTGGTCAGTGCGGAAGAACTGTTGCGCGCGCCGAAAGTGATCCTGGTGGGACACAGCATGGGAGGCTGGGCCATGGTCAATGTGGCGCGGAAGCTGAGCAGCCGCGACATCCCCGTAAAATTGACGATTCAAGTGGATAGTGTGGGGATCACCGACTACACGCTCCCGCGAAATATAAATTACGCCGCGATTTTTCACGCGCGCGACGTGCTGATGCCTCTCACAACGAAACGGCTGCGGATGGAGGATCCCAGCCACACGAAGCTGTTGGAAAATGTTACGGTCAAAGGCGCCGGGCACGAGTCCATCACCCGAGATTCTTGAATCCGCGAGCTGGTTATGCAGACCATTACGGATCTTCGCGCATCGTTCAGCATCAATCCGGTCACCGCTGAGTCCATTCCCGGTGACCCGGCGCAACAGTAACGTTTAACGATCGCGCCATCCATTAGCGCTACTTTCAGCCGTACCGTCACCCTCAATAAGGTGGGCAATCGGAAACGCGTATTCGCGGGTGAACGTGGGCTACTGCCTGATTAGTCGCGTTACCGGACATAGGAAATCACACCACCGTTATGTTATAAGGTTTACCCGTCACTTCTTGAGTCCCCATCGAAAACTGGTTGCTCTAAGGAACTCGGAGAAAACTCATGTCCTCAAGTCAACCGGCGCGGGTTAAGAAGCCCCTCTTCACGGATGGATTCTGCGAAGATCCCTATCCGAATTATGGCCGCTTCCTCGGAGAGCAGGGGATTCACTACGTCGACTGGGGAGCTGGAATGTGGGCGATTTTTAATTACGCCGATTGTTCCTCCGCCCTGAAAGACCCGAGGCTCTCAGCAAAACGCACCGGATCCCTTCTGCGCTCCCTACCACCAGAAAAGCGCGGAGAATTCACGGAACTTGCCCGAACGCTCGGATTGTGGATGCTTTTCATGGACGCTCCCGAACATTCCCGGCTGCGCAAGCTGATGAATAAAGGCTTTTCGCCGTCGGGGATGGAATCGTTGCGTTCACGAATTGAACAAATAGTAGATCGCATGATCGAGTCGCTTCGTCACACTCACGAAGCCGACCTCATGCACGAAATCGCTCATCCGATGCCGGTGCGCGTAATCGCCGAGTTGCTTGGAATACCAGACTCGATGCAAACCCAACTCGTTCAGTGGTCGGACTCGATTGCGGTGTTTTTTGGTAATCCGCGTCGCACCTTGGAAGATATAGTGGCGGCGCAGCGTGCGGTCATCGCGCTTACAGATTATTTCCGGGATCAGGTCGCCCGCCGGCGACGGCAAAAGGGAAACGACTTGATCAGTCTGCTGCTCGAAATAGAAGAAGACGGCGAGGTTTTGACCGAGGAGGAACTCTACGCACAGTGTGTGATGCTGCTTTTCGGGGGACATGAGACCACGCGAAACCTAATCGGCAACGGGATGTATGCCCTCCTGACACATCCAGAAAACTTGTCTGAGCTCCGCGCACGCCCGGAAATGATTCGGTCGGCAGTCGAGGAATTGCTTCGCTTCGAAAGTCCGGTTCAGTACACAGGACGGATCGCAAGAGAGGAAATGGACCTTTGGGGCGAACGCGTGTTGCCGGGAGAAATGATCGCGATCATGCTTGGCGCCGCGAACCGTGATCCGAAACAGTTCGAAGACGCTGGAACTCTAAATCTCGACCGCCGTAACAACGCCCATCTCGCGTTCGGCGCAGGCGCGCATTTTTGCATTGGAAATCAACTGGCGCGACTGGAAGGTCAAACCGCGATTTTGCGATTGAGTCAGGTTTTTCCTCGCATTCAGCTATCGGCTCAGCGTGCGGAATGGTCACCGAATATCGGTCTTCGAGGCTTACGGGCCCTTCCTGTAACGCTTTAGAAAAGATACAGCTTTGTGCCTCGCAGAGCTCCTGGCTCATGACTCCTGATTAGTCGCGTAACGGGACAATGGCGTTACAATTTCCCGGCTTCAACCAACACTAAAGCTTTCGAGAGAGCTTTGAGTACTTTCTGACGCTTGGGCTCTTCCAGCAGGTACATCGGGAGACGCTCAAACCAACGCTCCACGTCCCACCCTCGGAGTTTTCTCCAGTCTTCCCCAAGGTCTGCGGCTAAGACCCTGGCCGGAATCCGACTGCTAGGGCGCGTCTTTTTCTCGAAGTACTTAATACACTCTCGCAATCTCTCGACGGTCGCGAACCTGAACACAAAAGACGCGACCCGAACAACAATCACATGCCGGGGAGCGAGGCTTGCTTTACCGTCCTGTCTCTCGACTAGGTCCTTCGAGATTCGTGCCATCGTGTGCCGTCCAGACTGAGACAAGAAACTTATCACGGTCTGGGCTAACTCCTGAGTAGTCGCGTTACCGGAGATGTGAAGTAGCGCTTCACTTGCGAACCCCGCGCGTTCTCTCCAAGTTGGCGTGCGAAAAATTGAGCCAATCTGCCGGGCCTTTCCGCATTTACAAGCAGAGACCCGGATGCGGGCTCCAATACCAAGCGAAGGAGAATTTACATGGCAACCAAGAGACTCAAGAAGGGGAAGAAGCTTCAAGCCACCAAGCCGCTGAAATTCAATGCGATGGGCAGTGCCCCCACGGGCGGTGGCGGCGGCAAAGGGTAGTTGACGATCGCGACCTCGTGACCCCGGCTGGCGTCCCAGCGGCGCCAGCCTGCATCCCTCAAAAATGGAAGTGCCGCGCGTCCACGAAGAAGGTCTCCGCCGGAGCACCAGGTACTTGAACACGTCGCAGAATCGGAAACTCTAATCCACATGTACGATTAGTGCGTTAACCAGGACTTGAGATGGATTTCGCGGCCCGACCTTGAAAGTGACCAGCGATTTAGCTCTTTGTCATCGGCAGGTCCAGAATATACACAGTCGCGTACTAGGCTAGGCATCGACAATGCACGCCTTCACTCTCGTTCACTAAATTATTACTTGACTTGCCTTAGAAATAAGGAGCAGAGTGACGCCAGGTTTCCAAATCTTCTGTTCCCATTGTTTTTTCCCATGGTTTTTCGTCAGGCATTTTCGGAACCCCGGGCCATTATTTTCCGGTCGGCACATATCTTGATGTGCGCTGCGACCACCTCGAAGGAGAACGTCAATGAACAAACAAGATCCTATTTCTTGGAAGAAACTTGAGCAGCGATGGGTGAGCCGTCGCAATCTAATTCGTGGAGCGGCTGGCGCAGCCCTCGGAACGAGCCTTATGCGTGCAAACTCGGCCTATGCCGGCGACGATGATGACGATAAAGGATGCCGAGGCCCTAGGCTCAAACCGATTCCTGGGGGCGGCGCCCCGTTTAAACCATTTGGCGTACCCGTACACCACAACCCGCTAAGTCCCACAACCCTGCTGGCCGACATCAGCGACCCGTCGCAGATTAGCGACTTCGACGGATTGGTGGGTCTGACCCACATCCAAGGGGGCGGAACCGGAACGAGTGCCGCTACGAGCGTCCCCACGGCGCTAGCGTTCCGAGCGGACATGGGCTTTGCCCGTGGCAAGTTCATCGATATTGACGGTCAGCTCCACAGGGGTACATTCGCCTTCGTTTGACTTGACCTGTACACCGTTCCAGTTGGAACGCCAAACCTCCCCGTCACTGCACAAGTTCACGACTTCAACGTGCACATCGACTCGAACGACGTGTTCTGGATGGTGCAAGTCGAACACGACGCTCTCGAGGTTGACTTCGACTCGGGATGTGCCCGCCTGTGCGTCAAGGACTTGCACGTCTACGATGACCATGACCTCGCCAACTCAGTGACCCAAGGACTGGGACTTCTTGATGGTCCGGCCTTCATGTATCCGGCGATTCCACCTGTCGCCCCCATCCGCGCTACCGTTTCGTTCGACGTGGAATGGAAAGGAATCGTCACGATGGCAGACATTAACAACAGCGTGCAGATGTTCAAGGGATCGTTCCTCAGCACGGGAGCCACGATCAAGTGGTCAGCCGACGAGCCAGGCTTTCGCTTCGAGTCACAAACGCCACCCGATCCTAAAGCGAATCTGGTTTCTGTGCTGGGACGCGAGAAAAACGGCGCTTTCTTTACGTAGGCTGAGTCGCAGCGCGATCTGCTCAGTCCTGGCGCGAGTCTAGAACCTTGTGCTAACAATTCGGCTACGACGCCGTCATGGAAATCAGCTGAGTACCAGCGATATGCGATTTGATTTGTGGGTACTTTCAGGAGCACTCCAAACGCCCGAGCACCAAAGCCACATTGATTGGTAGTGATTGTTCGGACTATTTGTTCTAGTGTCCGATTAGTCGCGTAACCGGAAACTGAGAGTCAGTTGCGTAACACCGTCACGCCCTATTGCGATGCGCGACAACTCATGTGCTTCTCAGTTTTTTCGATGGCGTCAGCGATCTTTACGAGATCTGTTTCCGAACTTGGTACCGCCAAATCGCCCCACTCTGTTCCATCTTCAAATGCCCAATGCGCCCCAGTTATCGCGCCGTAGAGCCGTGACCCAATTTGGATGTATCTAGGAAACCTTATATCAGCGGCTATGCCACCGTTTCGCAAAAGCAATACGATTTTTTGCAACTTGTCCACGCTTTGGGAATACGCTGCCGTGCCGTTTGTCATTGATTCTCCTACAACACCATTTTATGTGATCGTCCTCGCGGGATTGAAGGAAGTGCCTGGAAACTTTCCAATCCGTCATCCCGAGATAACCGACGCCACCCGCTACCGGCGCCAATAGCGCAAGGCTCTCGGAATTACACGCTGGACCTGGTGCGGCGGGAAGTGGCCCGGCACCGGATTTTGGCGGGGGTAGCCACGACCTGCCTCGGAGGAGTTGGCGCAGATCGACCCGAGTGCCGGGCTGGATTAATTTTCTCCTCATTTCGGCAGTTCAGAACATCGGGTAAGTAGCGTACCGGAGACGTTGCGTACTAGGACTTCAGACGTCCGATAAGCGCGTTAACCAGGACTTAGCCCGCAGCCAGTCTGTCTTCGTTGACTTGCTTTCCGCTCCAACCTACTATGTGCGCAAATGTCGGACTCCCCGTCGCGCATTGGCCAGACCATCTCGCACTACCGAATCATTGAGAAACTCGGTGGCGGTGGGATGGGTGTGGTTTACAAGGCCGAGGACACCAGCCTGCACCGCTTCGCCGCGCTGAAGTTCCTACCCGACGATGTGGCGCACGAACCCCAAGCGCTGGAACGGTTCCGCCGCGAAGCACAAGCAGCCTCGGCGCTCAATCACCCAAACATCTGCACGATTTACGAAATTGCAGAAGCCCAGGGACAAACCTTCCTCGCCATGGAATATTTGGACGGCGTGACCTTGAAACACCGCATCGGGGGCTGTTCGATGGACATCGAAACGCTCCTGGATTTGGCCGTACAAGTAGCGGAGGGACTGGACGCCGCGCACGCCGAAAACATCGTTCACCGGGACGTCAAGCCCGCCAACATTTTCGTGACCAAGCGGGGCCACGCCAAAATTCTCGACTTCGGTCTGGCGAAGCTCTCGCCGTCCTCTCGCATCGCGCAGGGGACGGGCGTTTCCTCAATGCCTACGGCTGCGGAGGAGCTTCTGACCAGCCCCGGCGCCACCGTGGGCACCATCGCCTACATGTCTCCCGAGCAAGTGCGCGGGAGGGAACTCGACGCCCGCACCGACCTGTTTTCCCTCGGCGTGGTGCTCTACGAAATGGCCACCGGCGTTCTGCCATTTCGCGGGGAGACGCCTGGGGCAACGACCGACGCAATCCTGAATCAGGCCCCGGTCGCTCCTGTGCGCTTGAATCCCGATGTGCCGCCGGAGCTGGAGCGCATCATCAACAAGGCTCTGGAAAAAGATCGCGACCTCCGCTATCAGCACGCGTCGGACGTGCGCACGGATCTCAAGCGCCTGCGCCGGGATACGGGATCGGGCCGCATCTCTTCTTCCGAACGCGGAGCAACCCACCCGCCCAGCAGCGATTCGCAGCCTCGCCTGACCGCGGCCGCCCAGACTTCCTCGGCATTTGCCTGGAAAAGATACGCTGTCTCGGCTGCGACCGTCGCACTTCTGGCGGCGGGTTTTGTGGCTTATCACTTTTGGCCCCGCGCGCAAGCTCCCAACGGCCCCGCGACGATCACGCAAATCAGCCAATGGAACAAACCGATGAATGACGCGAGGCTCTCTCCCGACGGCCACGCCGTAGCATTCGCCTCACCGGTGGGCGGCACCGTGCAAGTGTTCCTCATGCTCACGTCTGGTGGAGAGCCCCTCCAGCTCACGAATGACGAAGGCGACAAAGATGTCGATACCTTTTCCCCCGATGGCAAAGAAGTCTACTACGGGAGATTTCTCGGCCGCGATGAGGTTTGGGCGGTGCCTACGCTTGGTGGGCCTCCCCGCCGTGTGGTATCTGCCTTCACTGTGGTTCCCTCGCCGGATGGCGCACTCATCTACTATTCGAAGACCGATAACGCCGGTATTTTTCGTGCGGGAAAATCCGGACTGAACGAAGAATTAGTGTACAACCCCGAAGGCACTGGGCGGTTCTTCATCCCGCTCCAGCTATTTCCAGACGGCAAAGCCCTGCTCGCTGCCGCCAATCAAGCGTACTCGCCGAATTTCCACTTTTACAAAATAGACTTGGCTAGCCATGAAGCGGTCGATCTAGGTGAAGTATCCGGAAATTATGACGCCGTATGGGGTGATCCAGGAAAGACCGTGCTGTTGAGCCGGGCGGTAAACGGGCTTACGAACATCTGGAAATACGACTTGGACAACCGGAGGCTGACGCAGGTTACTTTCGGGGCGGGACCCGACTATGCCCCGATGCCAGACTCGGGAGGAAAAGGGATTTACTTTGTGAACGGCAAGGCCACTGGATTCCTGACCGCTTACCACGTTCATTCAAAGGGATCGACGGACATCGCTTCTGAGGACGCAACTCAGCCCATTATCTCGCCGGATGGGAAGCGTGTGATGTACATCACTCTCCCCGCACGTGATAGGAACGAACTCTGGGTGTCTGACATCGACGGGGCCAACAAGGCGAAACTCGCCACTGGAGAGAATCTGGGAACCGGAACCTGGGCTCGGGACAATTTTCACTTGTCTTTTGATGACTCAGGAGCCAGCACCGCGGACAAAGCCTACATAGTAGGGGCCGATGGCAGCGGCCTTCGTCAGGTTCTGCGTACGGAGAATAGTGTCTGGAATGTAATATGGAGCCCTGACCAGAAATCCGTTTATGTGTCGGGCCCGGAGAAGGGCAGTCAGACAGTGAGCGTTTGGAAATTGAAGCTGGACGGTTCGAATCCTGAGAAGTTCGTGGACAACTGCTGCATTGTTGACGATGTTGACCCCGGCGGCCATTACCTGCTCGGCGTCGTACTGAGTGGAGAAAAGTCTGGGATTTACGAGGTATCTATCTCCGATAGGAAATGCATCGCATTGCTTCCCGGCGTAGCAACGTTCAACGTAACTTTCGCCCGCGATGGGAGGTCGTTCTTGTATGCAGTTGCTTCTCGCGGTCAAATCACGATGTTTCGTCAGCCATGGAGCGACGGTAAACTTATCGGCACGCCCCAAGTCGCCTTGAAGCTCCCCTTTACTTTCCCCCTGATTTACGCCACCGGTAACGCGTACGATTTTTCGAGGGACCTTTCCACCATCGTCTATGCGCGTCCCGGCGGTCACGCCGACCTCTATCTTCTGAGCCAAAAATAGATCCTAGGCCCGAGATGCTACTCGGAAGTGGCCTCCCTGATAGCAATCAGCCACGCCAGGATGGCCTAGGTCCCGATTAGTCGCGTAACCGGACAAATAAAGTGTCACTTCACTTGTCCGGTCTGGGCTGCCAGCTCAACCGGTCGATGCAACACCATCAGTGCACTGATTCAGCAACGCTTGCGCGGGAGAACCGTCTGTTTTGCTGTACTCGGTCAAAACCCAGCCAGAGAATCGTTCCAGCTGGTCTAACCCAAACTAGCGATTTAGGCATTTGTTTTCAATGCCAGGCGGGTTCTAGCTTAGCGTTGCATCCACCCATCGAGACCACCGCGTTTACCGGGACTTAAGGATTGCTTCCGGTTTGCCGACGACTTGCAAACTAACGTGGCATGACGGGAATCAAACTTTGCTTCTGCGAACCAGTCAGCGCCAATGTTGTACCGAGTCCAGCGTAAAGATACTGATCACCGAACGCCTTCTTCAGCGCCGTGAAGGCAGGCTCGCCGGTGCAGTGACCAGGCGCGACATACTCTACTTTGAATCTATCGTGCAGGGCGGTAACGATCTTCTCAATGTCCGAGTCGCTCGCCACTACCAGGTGAAAGCCGCCGACGATCAAGTAGATTCGAGCGTTGATTGTGCCGGCCGCTTCGACGATCTTGTCAATGCCGGGATGCGAACAACCCACCACGATCACCATGCCATCCGGCGTATTGATGGCGAGCGACAGCTCGTGCAATTCCAGCGTTCCCGGCTTATCGGAAACCAGCGAGATCAGATGGATATCGGGAGTAATCTCGGTGTTCTTGTCCACAAGTTGAAAGTTAGCTCCGGGCCAGGCTGATCCAAATCGCATGACTTCTGGCGGCTCGCCGTCGTAGTAGCGCTGTTCCGGGGAGAGAGATGTGTCCTTGCGATAAAAACTGCTCGGTAAGTAGGAGCCATAAACCCCGAACCCCTCCTTAGGTGCGTAGATCTTCACCGTGGGGTTCACCTTCAATACGTAGGTCAGTCCTCCCATGTGATCGCCGTGTCGGTGCGACATCACAACGAAGTCCAGCTTCGTCAAGTCGACGCCCTTCGCTTTCGCATTCTGCGCAAGAATCTCAGGGTTGTTGCCAGTGTCGAACAGAATCCGTTTTCCGCCGTATTCGACAAGCGCAGCGTAGCCCCAGTCTTTCTGCATCGTGGATGTGTTGCCGTATGCATCATAGAGAACAGTGATCTGCGCATTGCCGGGGGCGGCGCTCGCCATTAGAGCGGCGGGTATTGTGGCGGCACACTCGATAAGAAGTAGGAGTGCCGCAGAACAGGAAACCACCCAGTTATCGGCTGTCATTCTGCCCTCCCCTGCGTTGGCGTAGTGACCATTCGTGCTCTTGGGAGCCGGGAAGCAAATTACATACTGGAATTTACCCAGTCAAGGCCACATAAGGATGGCGGACTTCTTGCGTATGTCCGAGATGTGGCATTTCCGATATCGTTGGCGATTGTTCCGGCATCAGGCGCAGCTCGGAAGTAATTCCACATGCCTGGTTAGTCGCGTAACCGGAAACTAGGAAAATCCACTTTACCGGTTAGGGCGTTGATCAGGACTTGAGTCTGACTCTTGGGAAACCCTCCTCCCGAAAATCGTCCGTAAACACTAAGCGACTAACCGGGCAGAAGCATCGCATGGGGGCGTGCGTTATGATTTTCGTTAATGAAACGACTAGCATTCCTCGTCGCTTTCGCAGGGCTGTTGATGCTCGTTCCAGAGACTAGTGGTGACGATGCCTTTCGCTACATAAAATCGCGCACGGGGCTAGTTGGATATGAAATTGGCGGGCCATATTCGTGAGGCGACAGTTATTCAGGGACCTGGCGTGGCAAGGGATCTCAGGTTTCGATGCGCCTGGCAGAAAATACCGTGGCTGGTGCACCAAAGCACTCAGGGGTCTTGGTGCGCGGCAGCGTTTTCCTTGGTCAAGCTGCGCTCGGCGTCGGCGATGGCGGCTCGGGCTCGGGCACTTGGGGGACCAAGAGGATCAAGCTTAAGGTAGCCATCCAGATCTTCGATCTCCGACGAGAAATTGCCCTGGTCGAGATGAATCTGCGCGAGGAGGAGGAAAGCGTCCGTGAACGTCGGTTTGTAAAGTATCGCTTCGCGCGCGCTCTGCTCCGCCTCCGGGAACCGACCCATCGTGTGCAGCACCCATGCCAGGGAAAAGTGGCCTCTGGCGTCGGCGGGATCGAGTTGGATACCCTCGCGAATCATCGCCTCCGCCTCGGAAAACTGCTTCCGGTGGGAGAGAACCATGCCCAGCCCAAAGTTCGCCACAGGGAACGTCCCACCACTCAGTTGGATGCACTTGCGAAACGACGCTTCCGCCTCGTTCCAGCTTTGTAGGTAAACCTCCGCCACCCCGAGGGCGGAGTACGCTTCGTAGTACGCCGGAAAAGACTTGATTGCGCGCTGAAAGTTGGGGACGCTGCCGGCCCAGTCGTCGGCATCCGCCTGGCGAATTCCCTTGTTGTAAGCCTCCCGGGCTTTATCCGGGATACTCAGCTCGTGAACGGAAACGGCGCTTCCGTTCGCTGCGAGATTGCCCTTCGGCAAGTCGGATGGAGGAGACGGGGCGTGCGCAGCCGCACTGAAAACCGCGAAGTCGCTTTGCCGGTCGGAATTTGCCAAGCCGCGCCTGTCGCTGGACTGGGCGCGTGCGGTGCCAACGGAGAAAAGTATTGCAAGCGAGGCCGCAAGCAACGGCGTTACCTCTGACACTTTTCGATTTCCCAGCATTGTTTTTCTCCTTCTGTCGTTGGCGGCCCCGGTCATCCCGGCTGCCGGACGCGCGCCACTTTCATTCGTTTTCTCCTCGCCATTTTGTGTGTTGGCCGCCGCTCGCCTGCGGGAACCTTCTGCTGTTTTTGGCGGAGGATCGCGAGCCGCCCGTCCGGAACTTTCCCGGAACAGTGCAGGCAAGTGGCGAATGTAATGGAATGGCGATCAATCGCAATGCCAGCGGGGTGGCATTGGCGTCACAAAAGTGTCACAGGCTAACCCAGTGAGGACAGACAGTTTGCCGGAATCTCGATTCCTCGTCTCCCGTTATCACTTGATATGTTAATCTCTCTCGTAAATCAGGTGTTCCATGCCTCAAGCAGTCGCGAATGGATCGGCAAAAGTGCGGTTTGGCCCCTTCGAGGCCGACCTGCTCACCCAGGAATTGCGTAACAGCGGCAAGCGCATACGTGTTCCCACTCAGTCCTTTCAAGTCCTGCAATTGCTCCTGAACCATCCCGGCGACCTGGTCACTCGCGAACAACTGCGATCCTTGCTCTGGCCCGCGGATACTTTTGGTGATTTCGAACACGGCCTGAACGCCGCGGTAAATCGTTTGCGCGACGCGCTGCACGACTCCGCGGATCACCCCCGCTGGATCGAAACGCTGCCCAAGCGCGGCTACCGCTTCATCGGTAAAATCAGGCCAGAACCTCCCGTGGCCCTAACCATTCCGGAGGCCCAGGAATCTGTGGAACTCGTGCCAGTTCCTGCGGCAACAGCGTGGTCCGGCCGAAGGTGGACCCTTGGCGCGGCGGCTGTGCTGATAGCTGGCCTGGCTGCGGACGCGTTTCTGCACTTACGCGCAAAACTCCCCGACGGCCCCGCAAGGATTTCGCAAATTAGCCGGTGGAACAAACCGATGAACGACGCGAAGCTATCCCCCGACGGCCATGCGGTGGCGTTTGTCTCACCGGTGGGCGGCATCGCGCAAGTGTTCCTGATGCTCACTTCCGGAGGTGAGCCGCTGCAACTCACGAATGACGAAGGCGATAAAGATGTCGACACATTTTCGCCGGACGGCACAGAAATCTATTACGAGAGGTCTATCGGCCGCGAGGAGGTTTGGGCGGTGCCGACGCTCGGTGGGGCTCCCCGCCGTGTGGTGTCTGGCAGCTATGCGGTTCCGTCTGCGGATGGCGAATTCATTTACTATGTGAAGGCTGATAACTTCCGAATTTTTCGTGCGGGGAAATCCGGACTGAACGAAGAGCAAGTGTACAACAACGAAGGCAGTCCGCTGTACTTCATCCCGCTTCTGCTATTTCCCGGCGGCAACGACGTGCTAGCTGCAGGTGAGCGACGGGATTCGCCGAATATCCGTTTTTCCAGAATAAGCGTGACTAGGCATGAGGCAGTTGATTTTGGTGAGGTGAACCCGCAATTAACCAAATCAACGGACGGGGATTGGAACATGCATGACGTCGTGTGGGCCGTACCAGGAAAGACTCTGCTATTGAGCCGGACGGTAAATCGGCTGACGAACATCTGGAAATACAGCCTGCAGGACCGAAGTCTGACGCAGATTACTTTCGGAGCAGGACCGGACTTCTCGCCCATGCCAGACCCGGGAGGAAAAGGGATTTACCTTGTGAATGGCAAATCCTCAAACTTCCTTACTGCTTATCATGTTCATTCAAAGCAATCGACGGACATTGTGTCGGAAGATGCAACTGAGCCCGCCATCTCGCCGGACGGGAAGCGCGTGATGTACATCATCCCCGCAGGCGAGAATCTCGAACTCTGGGTGTCGGACATCAACGGTGGCAACAAACTCAAAATCGCCACTGGAGATGAAACTCTGACTCCGGGGACTTGGGCGTCGGACAATATTCACCTGTCCTTTAATGAACTGGCGACTGGCACGGAATCCAAAAACTACATCGTCGGGGCCGATGGCAGCGGTCTTCGTGAGCTCCCACGGATGGGCGGTACACCCGCGAACCCGGTATGGAGCCCTGACCAGAAATCCCTATACGTGAGTGTCGTAGATAAGGGGCAACTATTCAACATTTGGAAATGGACCGTGGACAGTTCGAGTCTGGAGAAGATCGTAGACAAATGCGTGTTTGTTCAAGATGCTGACCCCGGAGGGCAGTACCTGCTCGGCGCCATATGGGATGGAGAAAAGGCTGGAATCTACGAGGTCTCCATCTCCGAGCGGAGATGCATCTCATTGCTTCCCGGCACAGTGACGGCCAGTGTGACTTTTGCTCGCGATGGCAAGTCGTTCCTGTATGCAGTTGCTTCTCGCGGTGAAGTCACGATTTTCCGTCAGCCTTGGAGAGACGGTAAAGTCGTCGGGGCACCCCAGGTCGCCTTGAAAGTCCCCTTCGCGTTCCCTCTGACTTACAATGGTAGTAACGCCTACGATATTTCCAGGGACCTCTCCACCATCGTCTATGTACGCCCCGGCGGTCACCAGGACCTCTATCTTCTGAGCCACAAATAAATTCTAGTCCCGAAACAAGATTCTGTTTGGGTTCTCGCACTCAGTCGAATAGATGTTGAGAAATCATGGTGCATCACGCAATCGGACCCGATAGCGGGTGCTAACTCCTGATTAGTCGCGTAACCGGAAACTAGCCTTCGCCCCCTTCTTCGCCCGGCTCGACGACGCAGATGTGCCAGGTCTCATCCTCGGCATGGACGGAGCAAAACCATCGTCCGCAGATGCCGCAGTGGGACGTTGCGGCAGCATTGCAGGGTTCAGCCATGGGCGAAATGGCCTCACAGGACCATTCGAGGTTTCGGGCACCAGTGTGATTCGATTGTTGCAACATATCCCCTCCTCGTGCGGGCAGTATACACCTGGCACTTGGCATGGAGTGCCGGCAGGAGGTTGCCGTAGCTCCTGAGCCCGGTAAACGGACAGATTTCACCGTGGTTCGAAAGGGGTAATTCCTCAAGGTTCGCAAACCGCTGATTTCACTGAAGTGAAACTGGCTGTCTCGGGTGCTCCGCAGACTACAGTTTGTGGACCGCTCCGCGCATCCATGGCATGCGGATGCACCCGGCGGCAGGCCCCCGAGGCAGTCCCATTTTTCACCGGACCGTATGACTTGAGATGGGGTGTTGAAGGCAGCGATCAAACGATAGTTTTCGAGGGCGACGCCCTGCGGCAGTTGACAATGGATTGACGCTCTGTCCTCATCGCAGCACACGAAATTGGGCATCAACGTAGCGTTTAGGATCGGAGAGCCAAATCACGCAGAGGGTTCCACCGGTACACGCAATCGCGTCGCCGCAGTGGTCTATCTGAGGAAGTCTTGCAATCTCATCTAAGCAGCCTTGAACATCAGAAATATCGGGTTCTTGTTCGATGAAAAAGAGGTCCAAGTCTTTCTCGGTCTCGCCCTGATCTAACACGCTTCCGTACAACGCAACCGAAAATCCGTGTCGCCTTGCGATTGGCGAAATTTTTCTAATCAGCGGAAGAGCGTTATCTAGTGTCCACATGGCTGGGCAAGTCCACGGTCGCCGCTGTCACAATAGCATTACCCACGCCACCGTCTGTATTATAAACTGCGGATAGTAACTCATCGATAGAATGCGCATCCGAACGCTTGCGTTTTTGGCTGCCCACAATCACATGATTTCGGGCAGCGAGGTTGAAACCCAGCAAAGACAACTCAGCCCTTCAATTTTTCCGCTGACTTCTTTCAGCGGTAGGACTCTGGGACCAAGCTGGACTCGTCAATTCGGTGCGCCAAATGGGGCCGCCCTCGTACATTGGGCCCTCCGATTTGATAACCACTGGGGCTTCCCCTTCAACGAGCCAGACATGCGTATCCGGCGGCTGTTTTCCCACAAGCGGTGCCACTACTCCGGCGGCACCTCCAATGTCTATCTTCACAACGTAGCGCGTTGCCTTGCGCTCGGAGCCGACGACGAAGAATGGGTCTTCCCCATCTGGAGTAATCACAAGTTTTACGATCCGTGGCTTTGGGGTGGCCACAATCATGGACACTGTCGTTTTCGGCGTGCCCGATTTGATATTCTGGAGCACCGAGAATACGAAGCCATTGGAGAGGTCCGGCGGCAGTTTGAGATGTTGGGTCACGACTTTATCTTTGCCGTCATCGTCCGTGGAGCGGACAGTGACCTGGCCGGTCAAACCATTAACCGAAAGGTCCATCGGATGTTTGAACGAAGGTCCTTTCTGCACGAGGTGGTCGCTCACTAGCCGGAATGTGCCGCGCTGAGTGAATACCGTAGTTTCCTCGTTGATTGATCCATCCTTGAAGCGAAAGACGAGCCGTGTTGTCACGCGATCTCTTCGCGTTACCTGAGCCACGTCGCCGTCGGCTATTGCATCACCGTTCACGTCACGAAGGACAAGAAAACCATGAAGCTCGCCCTGAGTGTGGAGGGCGGCTACCTGGTCCGCCGGCACTAGCCGGATCGGAAGTAACACGCCGCACATCAGCATCAAGATGGCTCGTGTGCGGCTCGGACGTTTCAATCCCTTTATCACGATGGCCTCGTTAGTTTTCAGCGTTCGATTTACATCGCGGAGGATAGCAGTTCAGTAAACCCGGTCCATACCGCCAAGACGGTAGTGCGGGCGCAAATACGCTGTATCGGATGCGCCTACTTGGAAAAATGATAGTCGAGAACCCAGGAGCCGGATTTCTCGTCCCTCCACATTTTCCCGAACGCGGCGTCGCGAGTGAGCGGCGCATCCAGGAATAATCCAAATCGCTCTTCAATCTGCGAACGAATCTCGTTTTCGAATGTCGTCCAAGCCTCCTCCCGAGTTGCGCCTCGCACTTCTCCTCCCAGGCCGCCCATGTCAGCTGGCTTTGCGCTGCTGGCGCGTCGCGCTCACCGCTGCGATCCTCGGTTGCTTGGAAGGCTGTCGCGTGGCAAGGCTCTTTTTTAGTGCCTGCATCATGTCGATGACGGGCGCCTTGCCGGTTGTGGGCGCCACCGTGACAGTCTTGCCCTTGAGTTTGGCTTCAATCAATTGGTTCAGACGTTCCTGGAATTCGTCCTTGTAGGCTTCAGGTTTAAAGGGAGCCGACAGATTCTCGACCAATTGGTCGGCGAGTTTCACTTCCTCGGGCTTGAGCTTGATGTCGTATTTTTTTCCGTAGCCTTCGATTGCGGCAATTTCGTTTTGGTAATACATGGTATGGAGCGTCAGCCCATTGTTTCGGGCGCGAATGAAGATCGTGTATTCGCGCTGGTGCATGCTGACTTTTGCGACGCCCATTTTCTTGGTGTCTTGCAGAGCCTTCAATAGCAGGAGGTAGGGCTTTTCCGCGTGAGCTTCGGGCAGTGCGACGAATGAGGAGTCGAAATAGATTGGGTCCACGTCCGACTGTTCCAGGAAAGTGATGATCTCCATGGTTTTGCCAGAAGGCGGCGTGATTTTCTTGATCTCCTCGCCGTCCACCAAAACGTACTGGCCGGTTTCATACTCGTATCCCTTGATAACTTCTGAACGATCCACCATGCGATCGCACGTAGGACAGTAGAGAGGCTGCTTCAATCGGGTGTTACAGGCATTGTGAATCTGGTGCAGGTAGGTGCGCTTTGAGCGCGCCGCGGCGTAAAGACGAATAGGAATGGTTACCAGGCCAAACGAGATCATACCTTTCCAGACGGAAGCAGCCATTAGTGTTCTCCTTCCTTCGAGAATAGCGGGGCATCGGAAGCAGACAATCCGTGGAATACCCTAGAACCCCAGGGTGAAAGCAGGAGTCGGCGTAACCTAGACTGAAGACAGCGCAAGACTTCAGCTTCCAATTGGGCTTTCATCGTGAAGATACATGGCGTGGCTATGGGAGCCGCAAAATCTTGCCCATATACTTCTGAACGTTATGCGAGCGCTTAGGGACTACCAGAAGAAACGAGACTTTCGTTCGACGAAAGAGCCCAAAGGCAGCCGGCTCGGAGTCGAGAAGTTGCCGAGCTTCGTTGTGCAGCGACATGCGGCCCGCCGCCTGCACTTTGACTTCCGGCTGCAGGTGGGCGGAACGCTGGCGTCGTGGGCCGTGCCGAAAGGGCCGCCGGAAGAAGTCGGAGAGAAACGGCTGGCGATACATGTGGAGGACCATCCGATCGAATACGCGAGGTTCGAGGGCGACATACCCGCGGGAAATTACGGAGCGGGGCACGTGGATATATGGGATGAAGGGACATTTCAGGCGGAGGGGCCGCTTTCTGCCGCGGAGCAGATCGAAAAAGGCGAGATCAAATTCCGCCTGATTGGTAAGCGTCTTAACGGCACATTTGTGCTGGTGAAGATGCAGCGATCTTCACGCGGCAACGAGTGGCTGTTCATTCGCAGAAGCGGCTCGGGAAGCGTGGCGGAGTCAGAATCACAGAAACGCGGGCGAGTAGCGGCGACAAACGGCGGGAATAATTCTGTTCTTGACGCTAAGAACTTGGACGGCGCAAAACGAAGCGACATGCTGAGCACTGTCCCCGTTGCACTGGCGCAGCTGTCCGACGAAGTGTTCGCAAACCCGGAGTGGCTATTTGAAATCAAGTGGGATGGCGAACGCGCGCTGGCATATATCCAAGACGGAGAAGTGGAGTTCCGCTCTCGTTCCGGCAGAAACATCACGCCGGAGTATCCAGAGCTGAAACCGGTCGTGAAGCAACTGAACGCTCGCAAAGCGATCGTGGATGGGGAAATCGTCGCGCTGGACGGCGAAGGGCGCTCGGACTTCACAAGAATACAGCCGCGATTTGGAGTATCGAATCCGCCGCTATCCTTGCAGCAGAAAAATCCTGTTACATATTATCTTTTCGATTTGCTGTATTGTGACGGGTTCGATCTGCGCAATTCGCCGCTGGAAAAACGCAAAGAACTATTGCAGAAACTGCTGCGCCCGTCCGCCAAGATCCGTTATTCGGATCACGTGGTCGAGAAGGGGACTGAGTTATTCGAGATCGCGAAAGAACGACACCTGGAAGGAATCATCGCGAAGCAGCGCGATAGCCCATACATCGGGAAGCGAACTTCTTCATGGCTGAAGTTCAAGATCGTACACGATCTGGACGTGGTGATTGGCGGCTGGACCGAACCGCGAAAGAGCCGCGACCATTTTGGCGCGCTTTTAATGGGAATGTACTTCGGAAAGACGCTGCAATATATCGGCAGCGTGGGGACAGGTTTCGATCGAGCGATGCTGGAACGCACTCGCAAGTCTCTCGACTGCCTCGCCGTCGCCGAGTCGCCGTTCGACACCACTCCGCGGTTGCGTGAGATAGCGCACTGGGTAAAACCTGAGTTGGTGGCGAGGGTTAAGTACGGGCAATGGACTAAGGATAAGAAACTGCGGCAGCCGGTGTTTCTGGGATTTCAAGAAGATCGCAGCGCGAGCGATTGTCGAGTGGAAGCCGAGGTTCCGCAGAAAGCGAGCGCACCTGTCAAACCCGCGAACGTGCCGCGACCCCGCGTCAACAAAGTCCAGCCGGTTTCATCGGGAAAGACAAACGCGAAGCAATTGCAACAGGAGCTTTCCGCAGGCAGCAGGGAAACGCTCAACGTGGAACTGGACTCCAAGAAGCTCTTACTGACCCACTTGAACAAGATCTACTTCAAGCGGCCACTTCTGCGAAAGCGCGATGTATTGCTGTACTACCTACGGATCGCACCGAACATTTTGCCATTCCTGAAAGACCGGCCGATGGTCTTGAAGCGCCACCCAAATGGGATTGATGGAGAATTTTTCTTCCAGAAGGAGGCTCCGAAGTCTCGTCCTGAATGGGTCCAGACCGTCGAGATTTTTTCCAAGGAACGCGGGGCAGCGATACCCTATTTACTGGCGAACGATCTGGCCACTCTTCTCTATATGACGAACTTGGGCTGCATCGACCACAATCCCTGGTCGAGCCGCTTCGACGAAGAGGAACATCCGGACTATCTATTTTTTGATCTCGACCCAACCGACGGCGCAATCTTCGCCGACGTGTTGCGGGTTGCAAGCGCCATCCACGAAGAGCTACAAGCGCTCAAGATCTATTCCTTTTTGAAAACCTCGGGCGCCTCCGGCTTTCACATTTATGTTCCGATCGAACGAAAGTACACATATGAAGATGTAAGGCTCTTCGCCGGTGGTATTGGCCAGCGAGTGCAAGCCGAGCTACCGGAGATCGTGACCTTCGAGCGGACGGTGAGTAAGCGGCGGAAGGGTACGGTGCTTGTTGATGCTGTGCAGAATGCCAAGGGCAAGCCACTGGCGGCGCCCTATTCGCTTCGGCCTCTCGTTGGAGCGCCTGTTTCCACTCCCGTGACCGCGGCTGAAATCAAACGAAAGTTCCTGCCCGAGGACATGAATATCCACACCATCTTTAAGAGATTGAGCAAGCAGGGCGATTTGTGGAAGGAATTTTGGGCTTCGGCCCAAACACTTGAAGGGGCTGTTGAGCGAGCGACCTAACAAAGCCAGTTTTGTGACACGGTAGACTCCGCGCAACGTTATGCGGTTAGAACGGGGCATGCGGCACTGAAACTCAAGTATGAACATCTCCTGTACCCAACTTCAGCACCAAATCAACGAGCGGCGGTAGCACGTCGTTCGCGAGATGCCGCATGAATTGGTCGTACGTGTCGAGACGCTTCCTGCAACGTGGACAGCCCTGAACCGTTACGTTCCGGTCGCCGCGAGCGCTTGGCGATGACTCATCCGAGAACGTATCCCAAGTATGCCGCAGGAATTCGGTTCTGACAGTCTGAATGATTTTTGCTTTGTCCATGGCGCGGTCGGAATATCGTTTGTAGTGCGAAATCTTGGACTACACCGCTCGCCGGGTAGTCGGGGCCTCTTGTTTTTCCGGCCCGCGACTACCTCAGCCGTTACGCCTTTCGGACGCTCACTTCCATCCGGCAGTACGAGCGAAGACGCGCGCTCACTAACTAGTTCTTGCTACCTGGCGTTTGCCAGACTGATTGGCCAGCAGAGTCTCGCCGATCTCCGAAAGCTTCGCATCTGCAGCTTTTTCTTCGCTCAGCGTCTGGGTCAGCAATTGGGCCGCATCCTGAAGGCCCAAGCCTTTAGCAAACGCCGCCAGTGAACCGTACAGTGCGATTTCGTAGTGTTCAACGAAGTTGCCGTTCACGATGAGTGCCGCGTCCCGCAAGAGAGAATCCTCGGTGTGCGAAACAGAATCTTTCGCGGCGCTCGTCAGTTCGCCGAGGACCGCATTCGATTCAGTCTTTGGTTCAATGCCGATCGACGAGAAAACACGCTCCAGGCGGGTTACGTGGGTCCGAGTTTCTTGCAAATGGTGTTCGAGCGCAGATCGCAGTTCGCTGGAAGCGGCATTCTCGATCATGCCCGGAAGGCCTTTCTCCACCAGCTTTTTCTCGCAGTCGTATGCGTATCTCAATTCGATTTCGAATAGTTCCCGAAGTGATTTTATTTTTCCAAACATGTGAGCTCCTTTTTGGTCGTGCGGAAGCGTAAAACCCCGCGTTCCAACTAGAACACTTGGAAATCGGCAACTCACTCCACTGAAGGCCTTACTACACGCGCAAACTCACTGTATTAGCTTACGGATTCGTTGGACGGCCAAGCGATGCGGGAAGTCAAGGGGTAGACGTTCAGCAACGAGAGCCAGAATGATCGCCGAGTCGGAAAAATGCCTACGGTTGTCCGTTGCCTCCCGCGCAGCCGTATATTTGTCCGGTTGCGAAGCTGGCATCGTTGGCAGCCAACTGAACATAGATTGAGCCTAGTTCCGCAGGTTGGCCTGGACGTCCCAGCGCTGTGGTCTCTCCGAATTTCTGGAGCTTTTCCTGTGTGGCCCCACCGCTCACCTGCAGGGCCGTCCAAATCGGCCCCGGGGCCACTCCATTGACGCGAATGCCCTTTGGACCCAGCTGTTTCGCGAGCGACTTGACGAAGTTCATTGTCGCAGCCTTGGTGAGCGCGTAATCGTAGAGGTCCGCAGAAGGATCATAGGCTTGCACCGAGGTAGTGGCGATGATCACCGATCCTGGCGGAAGATGCGGAAGGGCCGCCTTAAAAATCCAGAATGGCGCGTAAATATTTGTTTTCATTGTCCAGTCGAATTGGTCAGTCGAAATGTCGGCAATGGATTCATGAGTTTGCTGTCTGCCCGCATTGCTTACGACGATATCCAGCCCTCCCAAGCCTCGAACCGCTTCGGATACCAGTTTCTGGCAAAAAGCTTCCTCCCGAAGGTCGCCAGGAATTGGCACGCAAATACGGGCTTCCCTTTTGATGAGATCGACCACTTCGCGCGCGTCGGGTTCTTCCGCGGGCAGGTAGTTGATAGCAACATCGGCGCCTTCACGTGCGTAAACTATCGCAGCGGCACGACCAATTCCGGAGTCGCCGCCAGTGATTAAGGCTTTTCGACCCGCTAAACGCCCAGTGCCGCGGTAACTGGTTTCGCCGTGGTTGGGACGAGGGTCCATCTTGCTGGCGAGCCCCGGCCACGGCTGCGACTGTGCATTGAAAGGCGGTTTGGGATACTTGACGGTTGGATCCTGCAACGGGGCGCATATCGGCGATTGCGTCATATTTTCGGCGAACGTTGGATGGACGACTGTCGCCGCGAGACCAGCACCAAGACCACCGACGATCTGTCGACGGGAGAATGTATTGTCATTCTGTCCCACGTTCCGCGCTCTTTCTGTCTCGGTTGACCTGTTCATCAGCCGCATCCGATTGTCTTCGCTTCGCGAGCGCCCGACTCGTTCTTACGCTCGCCGGATGAGCCAAACCACTAAACAGATGATCAATAAGGTTCCCAGTAGTCCGTATCCAAACATTTTTATCTCCAATGCCTCAGACATGTGCTCGGACGCCAAGCGTACGAGGTCATCTTGCTATTCCTCGAAGACCTTTTCGATTTGGCCGATCTTTTTTTGAACCGTTCCGGCGACCTGTTCAGCTTCGCCTTCGTTTTCTAAGTTGAGATTTTTTGTCGCTCGTCCCAGCTTTGTTTTAATTTTACCCTTCACTTCGTGGAGTTTGCCCGTGGCTTGATCCTTGCTGCTTCGCTTCATCGAGTTTCTCCTATGAGGAATCCGCCCGGGAGAAGTAGTAGCATTCAACCCAGGATAGATCTCACCTTAACGACAGAAGGAATCCGCATCCATCCCTGCGGCGCTGTATATACCCTGATGGGATGACTGTATGGGAGTTGAAAACCGACTCCCATTGCAAGCGGTGCTAACTGGCTTTCCGGGATTAGTCAGTTGTTGCTTGGGGAACGGCTGTACCACCGGACAGCTAGTTGCGCCCATCGCACGCCGCTACTCTCGGGTACGGGAGACCGAGGCCATAATCGAATTGTGCGATTCCTACACGGAGTCATGAGCGTTGGCCTCGTGTTGCTTGTCTTAGGTATACCGTCTTTGCAACTGTCCGCGTTCTCGCAAGATACCGGCCAGCAGACAATCACTCGCAAAATCATAACGAAAGTTGATCCGAAATATCCCCAACTGGCGCGGCAGTACCAGCTCAAGGGCACCGTGAAAATTGAGGTGACCGACTCGCCGGAGGGAAGCGTCAAAAACACCCGCGTGATTGGCGGAAGCCCGTTGTTAGCAGGTGCTGCTCTTGAAGCAGTCAAACGGAAATACGAGCCCTGGTAAAGGGAGACCGTTGAAACGATAAATTTTTCCTTTGATTAGGATAGCTCTACTTGGCCGCGAAGACGCGAAATGGAAAGACCGACTATGACCAGGCCCGTCTTTGCGGCCAGTCATCCCAAGGCGTAGCACGGGTGAAATACGAGTCACCGCACTGCCCTCACTGAATGCGTGGAATAAAATCCTTTCCTAGCTAGTCTCGCCACTTCAGCGTCGCAGCTATCGTCAGCAGCCTGCATGTCCACATTCTGACGGTTATCGTCAGCTGACGCGAACAAGCTCGACTCGACGATTCTTCCTGCGTCCGGCTTCGGTATCATTACTCGCTACTGGTCGGTCTTCTCCATAACCCTTAGTAGTAAGGCGACTGCGATCAACCCCATGATCGGCGAGCCAGTTCGCGACCGATTCTGCGCGTTCTTCGGACAGTTTTAAGTTCGAGGCCGCATTTCCGGTGCTGTCGGTAAAACCTTCGACCCGGACCTGCCAATCGGGATTGTCCTTCATAGCTTGTGCAACTTTAAGGAGCGTGCCTTCCGAGTCCGGTGTCAGTTCAGCCTTCCCGGACGCGAAATGCACGTTCTGAAGTGTGACGCGACCGTTTTGGAGGCCCTGGGCAACGTCGGCTTGTTCGCCAGTCATGCCAGAATAGCGATTTAAAGTGACTATAAGTTGTTTGCCGGCCGGAGGTACCGGGACATCACCCTCAAGGATTTCTCGATTGGATATATCTCGACCGTACAGCTTCTGATTTTCGCTTCCGTCAGGTCGTAGGGTGGAGCCCTCCAGCGAAAGACCCGCGAATATGCCGCGCGAACGCGACCAGGTTAAAATTTCTGCGTGCAACAGTACATCAGTGTCCGCGCTTGTATTCCGTCCGACCGGACCGGCAGCGGCGGCAGCTTCGCCGCCGATGGTAAATTTATCTGCCAAAAGGCGATTCATTCCGGTTTCATTCATAATCAGCATGAATACGTCAGTTGATGAGCCACCGATTTGAAGGCCGTAGCTACCGCCTTCGATGCGAATGGCGGCTGGCGCTCCAAATCTTCGCGATTCACCGCGTCTGCAGGAGACAAATCCTCGGCCGTACTTGCCACCGAATATAAACGCTGCCTTCTTGACGCCGGGGATGATCACGATGCACTCGGCTTTGTTAAATAAGTCGAGCGGAATACCTTTATCCGGTGCGGCCATCATTTCATGAAAACTAGAGTGTGCATTCCTCAAGCGCTGATCAGGAGTATCTTCGGCAGCGTTCAGGGGATTGGAGGGAATCATCAGAAGTATGACCACGATTAAAATGCAGTCACGGCGCAGCCGACCGGCGATATGTTCTGAACGCAAAGGCCCTCCTCCTGGAAGAATGTTGATTAGCGTGATAGCAAATGATTCGTCCATTTTGAACGTCACGATAGGTTTGCGTACCGCGAATGAGAATGCCGTCGAACGTGTATATAGCGACAGATAAGACAGTAGATCGAAACCCGGCCGAGATCGATCCGACCCGACGAGTCGACTTTACCCTTAAAGACGGAACGAGGGTTTGTGAATCTTGCTTCGTGAGAGAAACTCGTCGGCCTAAAAGCGATTGACCGTTTCGACGAAAGCCACGAAAGCGCGAGCACACGCAGCCAGCAAATCTGGATTACTCCGGATGGGTCTGTTCTCAGCGTCGTATGGATTCGTGCAAGAAGACTCAGCGAAACGGAGGATCTGGTACGATTGCGTAGAGTGCGCCGTTATACCTGTCGCCTTTTCAACAGCTGCGAGAAAGGCCGGCGAGTTTTGGTTTTCTTCAAATTGTTTGAAAGCGTCCTCTAACCGCTGTTTTTGGTTTGTTGAGAGGTTCATCGCTCGTACCTCTTTTTGCGGTACAGCGTCACTTTCCCGTCCGCGGCAACGGCAACGTACCGCCCATCCTGGATGAATTGCATTACCTTTTTGCCCGAACGAGCCAATTGAGCCCAGCGCGATTTCGTCTTTGGGTTTTGCTCAATGCCCATAATCATATTCCTGTCAACGTCGAAGATAACTTGCCGAAGCATTTTGGCCTTGCTTCGCGTGACTACACAACGCTCCGAGCCCAACCTTACTACGTCGGTTTCGTCCACAAGTCCTTGTCGCCACACGGCAATCAGGGTTTCTTCAAACGATGCTTTCATCCGCGAATTGTACTGCCGATTCCGGCACTCATGTAAAATCGAGCCTATGCCAACACAAACGAGAACGAAATCGAAAAACAAAGCCGACTCCACAAGAAATCGCTGATCTGAAGAATCTGTTACCCGTGCTTCCGCGTCTAGTCGAGAACGGGGAGATCTCAATCCGCCTCGGACCTGTACCAGATGTGAAAGACTGGCTCAACAACTATCAGGCATTCGAGAAACCCCGGTTGTGAGTATTGATGTGCACAGCATTCACCTCGTAGGGACGGAACTGCAGCTTGATTGCGGATTAGACGATTACGCGGCTTGAGTGAGAAAATACGTTAGTCGTTCGACTGCGTATCCAGACGCCTGAGCGCGTGTCGGGAAACTCGCAACGCTTCAATAGCGACTGCAATGTCGCTTAGTTCCTCCCGATGCAGCGAAGAATTACCGAGTTCTTGCTGGCGGCGGAAGATAGCTTGGTCAGCTTGGTGGAGAAGCTGGGCGGCCTTATTTCTGTCCTTTTCGTCCATCGCCATCAGGAACACTTCCTTCCATGAAGCGAACCGTAGGTCAGACATGATTCCTCCGACAGGAGGGGGACTTGGCGAGAATCTAATACAGGCCACATTTTCGCGTCAATAGAAATCGAAATACAATCAACGTCTGTATAAGGTTAGACAGCGCCGGCCCGTCAGTTGTGGCAGTCTAGTCGTCCAGCCCCAAGGAAATGTATGGACCGCGATTATGACTTGTTTGAAGTATTTCCATATGGGTCGCTGGTCTGGCGCGACAGTGTAACTGGCCACGAGAAAGCAATTCGAAGACTGCAAGAACTGGCAAAGCTGATCGATAATGAGTTTCGAGTGATGCACGTTCCAACAAATACGCTGATCGCTTCAACGAAAAGCAGTAAACCCTGAAGTCAGGCCGATTACCGATCCAGATCCGAGAGCGCGCACAGGCCCTCGCCCGCGCGGGAGAATGCGTTCAGGGATTCGATTGATAATGCCGTCGAGTCGATGAGGTGCCTGTACGCACGCTTTCCAAATCCGGCCAAACCTCAGTAGGCAAGATTTTCGAAGTTTGTTGACGTCGGTGCGCCGCAAATTCTCCGGATCTGTTTGTCGGGCCCTGGACTCAGCTTGGCTATGCTACAAGCTTAATTGTTCACACCTACCCGCTTCGCTGTATGGTCCGCCACTGCCAAACATTGTTCATTGGCTGTGGGCGTTCCTTCCCACGATTAGTGCAACTCGATCTGCAAAAGTTCCTGAACGGAAAAGGAGGCTGAAATGCGATTGAAAAAATATTTGTGGTTCGTAGCTGCGACAGCGCTCTTCGCCGGTTCAGTTCTAGCTGGCCCCATACAGCAGGATCAGCAGCCGGCGCCGGACAATACCAAAACCAATCAAGGCGATGCCAACAAAGATGCCACTACCGCCGACCAGCAGAAGATGAATCCCGCCGATCGTGCAACAACGAAGCAGATCCGCAGCGCGCTCATGCAAGACAAAACGCTGTCCACGTATGCGCATAACCAAGATCATCACTCAGGACGGGCATGTAACGCTGAAAGGACCTGTCCGCACTGAAGATGAAAAGACGGCGATCGGTGAAAAAGCTACGCAAGTCGCGGGGGCGGGAAACGTCACAAACCACTTGAAGGTCGCGCCTCCGACTCAGTAGCAGTCACGCTCTGACATCAAAGCGTAAACAAACAGGAGATTCAATATGGAAAATAAGAAAACAGCAGTGTTCGGGATTTACACGACGGTGGCGGCGGCGGATTTAGCAACCGACACCTTGGTGAAGGCTGGGTTTTCCGCTTCTGATATTTCCGCTCTTCTACCTGAAAACCTCGGGCCGAAACCAATCGCGACCGAAAAAGCCACCAAGGCTCCCGAAGGTGCGACAGCAGGCGCTAGCACGGGTGCGGTTCTTGGCGGGGCACTTGGTTTACTCGCGGGTGTAGGGATGCTCGCGATCCCTGGACTTGGTCCCTTCATAGCTGCTGGCCCAATCATGGCGGGACTTGCCGGGCTCGGAGTTGGAGGCGCCGTTGGCGGAGTAACCGGCGCCCTCATTGGCCTGGGCATTCCGGAGTATGAAGCGAAGCGCTACGAAGGACGCTTGAAGAAGGACGGTATCCTTCTCTCCGTCCACTGTGACACCTCGGACGAGATCAAGCGGGCCAAGGAAATCCTAAAGAACACGAATGCCGAAGACATTTCGTCCTCGGGCGAGTCGTCATCCGATTCTTCCAAAGCCCGACCCGCGAATGTCTAACTTCGCCGCCGGAACTCACGGTTGTGAAGCGCGCCGTGAGTTCCAGCGCGCGTGAATGGAGGCCCTGGATGCTTCTGCTGATCATCATTCTCGTACTGTTGTTCGCCGGGGGCGGAGGATACTACGGATATTCAAGATGGGGGACCGGTGGTGGGCTCGGCGTCGTCGGCACGGTCGTCCTGATTCTAGTGGTCCTGTACCTACTCGGTATGTTGCATTGAGGAACAGTAGGCATACTAGACTCAAGCGAGATAAAGGTGGGAGTCTCGTGCCAAAGAAAAAGTCGAAGCGAAGCGCACTCGCGGATCCGTCACGTCTGACCCCCGTCGATGCGGATGATAAACAGACAATCCAAGTCATTATCGAAACGCCCAAAGGAAGCCGGAACAAGTACGCGTTCGATCCTGAGCAAAAGATTTTCCAGCTGATGAAAGTGTTACCCGCTGGCATGGCGTTTCCTTATGATTTTGGTTTTATCCCGTCAACTCTCGCTGAGGATGGCGATCCTACCGACGTCCTTGTTTTGATGGATGAACCGGCTTTCCCTGGCTGTCTCTTGAAATGCCGCGTGGTGGGCGTGATTGAAGGGGTGCAAGGCAAGAAAAAGAAAAATGAAAGGAATGATCGAATCGTGGCAGTCGAGCAGGAAAATCACAGCTACGCGTATGTAAAACACGTGGACGACTTAGGGAAAAAGTTTGTTCGAGAGTTGGAAGAATTCTTCGTGAACTATCACAGGATGCTGGGCAAAACGTATTCGATCATCGGTGTGAAAGGTCCCGGGGAAGCACGGCGCCGCATCAAAGATGGCATGCGAGCGAATACACGTAATTAAGGTTAGTGTTTTGAATGTCTTTTGCTCGCTCGCCACGTAAGGACCGACACGCCGAGCCATAGACTCAAACCCATGAACAGCACTATCCCGGCGTTCCATACAGGAAGCAATCTCCAAACGAGCAAAGCGAAACAGGCGAGTCCAAAACTGCCCATGGCGGCGCCTCGAGCATCGAGCGCTGCTGCTTGCTGGCCTCGCATAGTATTCATAATTCCTGCCTTCCGCTTCTTTTCCCGTTCGTGTTTTTCCACAAGCGTGGCACTGGCGGGAAAGATGGCCGGGAACGCAAGGAAAAGGCCGCCGAATATAGGTCCAAAACGTTTCGCGAGCAAGCCTGCGATTACCGTGATCGCGCCGCCAAACAAGAAACGAACGCCGTACTCATACCATCTAGTTCTTGCGAGGGTCGACAGATCGAAGGTTACTTTCATAGCTAGTTACCGCAAGACGATTGCCCAGAGTCCGAGGGCGCAAATCAACCACACGGCGAGTGCAGAAGTTGTCGCCAATTTCGAATGGATTCGATTGCTCATCATCAACCGGCTGCATAGCGCCGCATACGCACAGAACGCGATTGCACCGACAATCATCGAGCGGGCCTCCATCGCAGCATAGAGCTTGCCGTCTGCCGCGATTGTCAGTCCGAGAGTGGCGAACGCGACAGAAGGCGCAGCCCCGAACAAGCCGGCAAAACTTTTAGGTTTAAGGGCATCGCCGAGAGCCGCAAACAACGACACGATGAAGCCACCGGCGGCAAAACGAAATATGAGTTGCATCATTAGAAATTCCGCTCCCTATCTTCGCGAAGATAAATCTGCCGCGGACGTAGGGAAAGTCGGCGTCCGTGGCAGGTAACCTTGTGTGGCGATGTGGCGGAATTACGCCCGAGCAGCCTTGGCCTTTGCATTTCGAGTCTGTGGCTTTGTGCCCGGTTCTACTGCGCCGTCGTCTTCGATTGTCATCTTGTCCGCGACTTTGGACAGCTTTACGTCTGTATCTTTTTCTTCCTGCAGAGTCTGGCTGAGAAGGTTTACGGCCTTGTCTTCGCCGAGCTTTTCCGCCATTGCCCGCACGGTGCCGTAGGCCGCGATTTCATAATGCTCGACCCGTTGCGCCGCGCCGATCAAAGCCGCATCTATCGCGTCGCCTTCGTAATCTTCCTCGGCAGCTTCGCCGCCTTCTTTGATCAGACCTTCCATGCCATTGCAATGCTTGCCCGTGGGTTCTTCGTCGAGGCCGTCGAAGATCTGCTCCAGCCGCGAGACGTGTCCCTTGGTTTGTTCCAGATGCAGTACAAATCCATTGCGTAGTTCTGCCGAAACCGCAGCCTTCGCCATTTTCGGAAGGGCTTTCACCACCTGCGTCTCTGCGCTGTAAATGTCTTTCAATTCGTCAACGTAAAGCTCTTTCAGTTCTGATTGCTGCACGGTGCACCTCCGGAGAATTTGTGAATCGATCGAGTTTGGAGGAGTGAATAGCCGTCGTGTATCCGGCTATACTTGTATCCTTAAAGCGCGAACGGTGTAGACGGCCTCCGCTCCTGCTTGACGTGTGAACCTTGCGGTTCTAACCTCTGACGGGGAGTTTTCCAGGCCCGAGGAGGTTTCAATGGCAAAGTCCGAGTCCGAGAAGCCTGCTGTAACCCTGCCCGGAACCGTAGAAAAGATCATTCCTGCGAATATTGTGGGGCCCGAGAAGGTCCAGATTTCGATCGAAGGCGCTGAGGACCTTTACCGTGAGCTTCGCGTCGAAAATACTCTGCAAGACGAAAAAGGCAAAGAGGTAGCGCTTAAACCCGGTGCTCACGTCGAGGTCACCGTCGAAGCGGACAAGAATGCAACAGTCCCGAAGAAGTAGGCTTTGCACGAAAGCTACGCGCTGATTACAGGCTTCACCGTATAGTCTGAAACACGATTCGGCGAGATTGTTGGGTGCGAGGCGGGAGCGCACGACGGCTATACAGGGACTGGGGGCTGCGTGCGTTCTCGGCTCCTCCTCCGTCACCAAGCGATCCGCAGATGTGGTGACAGAGGTCTTCAAGAGTCGCCATATGGATTCCGATTACGACATTTTTGAGAAACTTCCGGATGGAAAAGTCATACGGCGGTTCGCCGTTACAGGGCGAGACAATGCGGTTGCACAATTCGAACAAATTGCAGCGATTAGCGCTAACGAAGTTTTTGTGGTGAAGGTGGATGCCCAAGAAGTAGTCGTCAGAAAATTGCCGTAGCGCACCGCCGATCAAACCGCTCCGGGTACTCCTTTGGGCCGTTATGTTACTGTGCGAGTCGGCGCCGTAGTTCGGTCAATGTCCGACGTAATTCACATCTACGGAAGCTCCTACGAAACGTGTCGGACTTGCGGCCGAGAGTGTCCATACGATGGCGCGAAGGGCGCGAGCGAACTGATCATTCGCCCATCAGATTGGGAGATCGAATTAAACTGTCCTCAGCATGGGCAGTTCGTGGTGCGCTCAGGGAACTTGATCCAGCCGGAGTAATTTGATATGTGGCTAGCATTGAGCCCAAGCCTCGCATAAATTTCAAAAGATGCGTCAGATTGAATCAAGGCTCAGGGATGGTAGAATCGGCAGCGTTTTCCCGTACACCTACCCTGGAGCTGGTACATGGAAGACATGCTTAAGGAAGTACTCACATTTGTGGAAGGCGACGCTCGATGGTGGGACGAGGCGGCGCAACACGTGGAAGAGCTTGCGAGTAGCCTACCTGAGCCGGAAAAGACGAAATGGGCCCTATTGTCCGCCGTTTACCAGGAGCGAGCGAAGGCTCATACGGAACTCGTAGCGAGCGTACGGAGGCGATCCGGCGGCTGACTCAGACGGGGATCAGCGAGCGAATGTGATCTACGATGTGGACCGCGTCGGATTTTGCGACTACCAGATCAATCGGAGAGTTTGGGCCCAAGACGTAACTCCCTGTGCCTGCATGCAACGTGAATAGAATGATCGGAATATCAGGCATAATGCGCTTCAATTCGTAAGCTGCCTCAATGCCGTTCATCACCGGCATCTGGAAATCTAAAACGATTAGATCGGGTTTGTGCTGTCTTGCAAGCGCGATCGCTTCCTCGCCGTTGACGGCCTCTGCGCAAATGTCATAGTCCTCTTCGGTTTCGAAGATCCTGCAAAGGCACTTGCGAATCATCGCGCTGTCATCGGCGACCAAGATTCTCTTCGGCATCGCTGATCCGGTCCTTGACCCGTTAGGAACAAGCAGAACAACAAAGGCCGATGAAAGCGATACATCGAAGCATGTATTTAGCGAATCGGCAGTGATCTGTGCGGCTACTTACGGTTGATTCTGAACGCCTGCGGATCGCCTATGCGAAGTTGTGCGCTGCTTTCCAGCGTCCCGAGGTCCAAACCGAAGAGTGGAATTTTAGCTTCGACTAGCGCGCCGGGTTCGGCGCTTGATAAAGTCAGCTGGCCCCCGAATTGGCGCACGCGTTCGCGCATGCCGGTAATGCCGACACCCAAGTTCGATGAGTGCATCTTGCGGCTAATTTCCTGAGGCAATCCTTTACCGTAATCTCGAACGCGTACGATAACCCATTCCGGCTGCTTGTCGATTTCAACGCGGGCACTGTCGGTGTTCGCGTGCCGGTATACATTGGTGAGCGATTCCTGAACCACGCGAAATATCGTCATTTCGATATCTTTGGCAAGGCGGGGAAAGATTTGCGGCGTTACAGTCAGAGCGACCTGAATGCCACTCCTTTTCACCAGTCCGTCTACGTACCAATGCAGTGCCGAACGTAATCCCGTCTCATCGAGCAGGGGCGGATGCAAGAGATAAGAAAGGTTCCGAACTGAAGCGACAGCAGAGTCCACTATCTGATGGGCTTGATCGCTTCCGCTGCCTTTCGGTAATACCATCTTAAGTGCACTCAATTGCTGGCCCAGGTCGTCGTGAAGTTCGCGGGAGATTCGTCTACGCTCTTCGTCTTGAACGAACAACAGTCGCGCGGACAGCTTTTGAAGCTCCAAGGTTCGCAGCTCGATTACTCGTCGGGATTCGTCCAGTTCTGACACGCGCTGGCGCAATTCCCGGTTAAGAGCCTGCACCCGTTCCTCTGCGTTCCTTCGATCCGTCAAGTCTTGAGTTACTTTGGCAAAGCCTGCAAGCTTGCCATCCATCGAGATCAACGGGGTAATCATGACAGATGCCCAGAAGGACGTACCATCCTTCCTGACGCGCCAGCCTTCGTCGGCGAAGCGGCCTTCTTTTTGTGCAAGCATCAGTTCGCGTGCGGGCCAGCCACTCGCGACGGCTTCGGGGAGATAAAACTTCGAGAAATGCATCCCGACGATCTCATCGCGGGTATAGCCCTTCATAGCTTGGGCGCCTGGATTCCACGTTAGGACTCTCCCTTCGGGGTCGAGCACAAAGACGGCGTAGTCGCGAATGCTTTCCACCAGAAGACGAAAGAGATCGGCCTGCTCGGACGGACTGCCACGAGGGCGATCGATCGAAACGGGCGAGGCTGCCTTACTAGATTCCGTCAACGGAAACCCCAGGACGCTCGTTGTAACCGGCCAAGCATAGAGGCAACCTTACCGCCCGCAATACAGTAATCGCTGTACGTCAAGCTGCAGCGAATAGCGTATTCCGAGTGAATGTTGACTTGGTACGGTACCGGACTGAACTGGGTGCGCACGGCGAATTGGCTGTCACACCTGGGAAGGTGCGCCAGGGGTTGAACAGATGCCAGCCCAGGAAAAGGACTCCATCGCGCCTACAGATTTTAAGCAACGCTTCTCGCGCATCCTGAAGAACCTCCCTTGAACCAGCTAATTGGTAGCTATCTACATCGAAAGCGAGTACGGTCGAAGTGTCTCACTAGCATCCTGCCGCACCCACCTCGCAACACACGGCTCCTTGCGAAATCAGACTGCGTTGCAGACTGCGCACGTTCCCTCGAAGGAAGATGCAACGCCAGAGGAGTCCGATATGACCGAAAAACGACTATGTCCAAATTGCAGAAGCGCAGAAAGTTCTCGTTCGCATCGGAGCGGCCCTCTCGAAAAATATATTCTCGGCGTTCTTGGTGTACGCCCCTATCGTTGCATGAATTGCGACGTACGCTTTTACGCCTTCTCCCGTTTTAATGAAGAGTCGTCACCGGCCAATAAAGCAGCCTGAACAGTTTTTAAGGAGCTGAAATGGAACCGCAACACACTCAACGCCTGTACCGGAACGCGACTGTCGAAACGCGAATGCCTGTCGAATCTGGCGTCCATACGAAGCGCCCTAGGCCCGTAACATCCTGTACGCACTGCGGCGCAACGGGCCATTCTTCAGAACTAACAAATGTTCGATGTGCTCACACGATGAACGGCAAGAGGTGCCTCGGAACGAATCAGCGCGCAGCTGGGAAAAGGGATTGGAATCAGTGTCGAGCTTGTGGCGCATCCGGATATGAAAGTACTAACCAGTGTGGCGTTTGTCGTGGTTGCGGCTGGATATTTCAGCGGTGAGTTAATTGAAAACGGGAAAATTTCAATCCGGCTAGGGCCAGTCCGTGATGTTAAGGATTGGCTGAACAACTACCAAGCATTCGAGAAAAGCCCGGTTGTCAGCATTGACGCTATCGGCGTTCGGCTGGAAGGGAATGAACTGCAGATCGATTGCGGGTTGGACGATTACGCAGCCTAAGTGTGATGTCCATGACGATGACGGGGGTTTGTTGTTTGTGATGGTGGTGGATGATTCCGGTGGACATGGCGATGGGGTTGCTGGTGGTGGGGGCGACGGCAATGATGGTGACGATGGTTATCACGGTGGGCGCAGCAGCCTGGTGGTGTTGCAGATGGCATGGCTAGGATCTGGAAAATTCGCGGTGCTATTTCTGCTCAAGGGCATTCATTCTAGCTTGCAATCCGGCCAGCACCACGAGGATCTCATCAAAAGACAATCGTTTGCCCGGAAACATTTCTTCCATTTGTTGATAATCTTTCCTCAGTATCTCCCGAAGGGTCTCGTTAGGCACAATTAGAAGCGTCGGAGCGACCGCAGTTTCGAAGTGCGCCCAATTGCTGGGGAAGTGCGCCTGCTTAAATTTGATTACATCATTCAAAAGCTTAAGCGAAAGGTTTTGATCGTTGAATCGCTCGGCTGAACTCATAACGGCGACATCTGACCAATGGCGTGCCATATTTGGCTTGAGCTTAGTGGGATCGGGACGGTGGTTCTCTGCGTGTAAAAGCGTGACTTTTTCCCAAAATGTTCTTTGGGAATCGAGGGCGATAACTACGGCGGACTTATCCACGAACATATCGGGAAATCGCTCGGCTACGAATGGCGTGACCGGTGCCTTTTCGCTCGGCTCCTGATCTCCGCGCCCAAATTCAATCTTAATTTGTGGCCCGAGATAAGCGTCGTATTTGAATATGTGCGGGTAACGAAACAAAAGGGTCATTTCTTCATTAGCATCTTCGGAAGGAACAAGCTCCCATCCATCGTTGCCTAAGACGCTTTGAAAACGAACGTGAAGTTTAGGGAGAATATCAGATCTCACTTCTTTAATGATCGCAGCGGATAATTCGGCTCGTAATGTTTCACGTTTGTTTTTGGTAAGAGCCAGATTCCCGGGGTCGCGTTCACCACTAAAGCCCAGCGCCGCTCGATTGATGGAGATGTCGATATCTTCGGAAAAACGATTAATGAGGCCGAATACTTTTGATAGCGATGTCCCGCCCTTGAAGGAAAGGGCCGGAAGTTTTTCTAGAGCGAACAAATGTCGCAGAGTCCAGCATACCCAAAAATCTTTTTCGACAGCCGTTCTAGTGAAGTCGCAACGAGCGGCAGTTTCTTCGAGGTATGGTTGCCGCTCGTCCGGTTTGAGCTTTGCAAAACTGTCCATAGTCTACGTCACATGCTTATCTGATTAAGAATCGACTGCGACCAGGCCGGCGCATTGATCGCGAGTCGCTTAACCTGTTTCTTAACCGGAGGCGAAAGCCGATTCGCAAGGGCTTCCGCATGGATCTCAGTAACACCTTCCGGTCCGAATGAGCGAACGGCTTGTATCACATTCCCAGCTTCGGTCCCCGCACCGATCATTTTGGATGGGGCAACATGCTTAAGCGAAATCGTTTGATTCCCAATCTGAACCGTACGAGAAGGACCCTCTGTCAAAAAAAGATTCTTCATTGGAACCTGTGTCGAAAGCCCAAGCTGGTTCGCCGCCGTCGCTCCTGACACCATAATTCGACTGCCCGTTCTTGCTGCCAATGCCTCAGCGACGGCCTCGGGAGCAGGAGAGAGAATGCCGATCTGAGGATGCGTTTTCGGGAACTCATAAATGCCACGGGCCAAACGGCGGATGCGCCCGCTCTTTTCTAGCCGGAACAAAGCCTGATCTACAGCAGCTCGCGTCCCGAGGTTACGAAATTGTCTCGGCGTAAATACCCACCCTCGGTGCTTTGCTCCGATTCTCTTCAAGATAGCGCTCATAGTGCTAGTCGCCATATCGTTTCTCCTCGTCACAAATAATAGGCTATTTATCTGACATTGTCAATGGCATTTAGTTAACGTAATATGCGTACAGTCAGTAGGTTACATCTACAGTACCTGAAGAAGTGACAAATCACTTCATCTACTGGCAGCAACGATCTGCTGGGCCGAGAATTAATGCGACCGGACTACAGCTTCGTTTTTTTGCTTTCGCTTTTTGTACGCCTTCGCAAGAATCCGGGAATGGAGTACGGACCGTTCAACGCAGACCAATTCAAGCGCCAACTGATGAACTACACAGAAGCGGAGTTAATCAAATTGGGAAGGTCGTGTTCCTCGGCCGAGTCGCGTTGGCTTGATCCAATGACGCAATAGCTCAATGCGTCGAAATATGAACTCTGTAAGCAGGAGTGGAGGCGCCGGCATCCCAAGCCATAGGACGGCCGTCTTTACTTTGATCCATGGTTTGCAGGAAAATAGTCTATGGGAATCCCCAGCCCAGACCGATCGTATCTTGAAGGCCTTCCAAGGTATCTCTCTTTCGTAGATGAATCCGGTCACTCTGCGGATCCTAACCGCATTAGTCTGTGCTTGGCCGGACTAATCGCCGGAGAAGATGCGTGGAAGGCGTTCGATGCAGGCTGGCGCATTGCTTGCGACGAAGAAGGCCTGACGGAACCGTTTCACATGATGCATTTTGCGGCACGCAAGGGGCAATTCGATGGGTGGCCGGAGGATCAGCGAAAACGACTGCTCGGAAAGTTAGTTGCCGCCATCGTCAAGGCACGCGCGATTCCTATCGGAAGCGTTGTCATATTCAGGGGGCCGGATTCAGTTCCGGAACACGTTCAAAAACGGAACCGTGACGCGCACTTTATCGCGTTTCAATCGCTAACTTACAATATTGCTGCCGCAGCGAATTTTATGGACACGTTTGGACGAGGGCCTGGACCCGTGACGATGGTGTATGCGAACCAGCCCGAGCGCTCGAACGGGTTAGCCAGCACGGGGAAATTATGGGACGCGCTCCGCGAAGCTAATCGAATCGTAGCTTTGTTCATGCAGTCCTACGTTTCTGATACGCCGCAGGATTGCACGCCGCTTCAAGCTGCCGATCTTTGGGCTTACGAACTCGGGCATCATTTTGACCGCATTCGCCCCTCGGCGCGGGCACCCCGATGGCCGTTTCTTCAGTTTGTCGGATTGGGATTGAACTACGGGTTTACCCACGATTTCATCAGTTACCACGACAAACATGGATTGAACGGTCTGGGGAAAATGTCACGTGTCCAACGCTGGGGCGAAATAGATTTATACAAGCCGGGATTCAAGGGGCTTCACCCCACCGAAGCCAGGAAGTTTGAACAGGGGCTTCGCAAAATCGCGGCGGATGCGGGCCTCGACGCCCGAACCGACGCTTCGAAATACTGATCCATTTGTCTCTACGGTGTCTCTACAGTTTTGCTTGCTTATCGTGTTTAGAGCAAGAAATTGAAGCAAGTAAACACGTAACTTACATCGCTGCAACACGAAAAACAAAATCCTGCTTACAGTCCCACTCGCACCGGGTTCCGAGTGCGAAATGATTGTCCCGGTCGCTCGCCAAACGCTAATGGCGGTGGTCACAAAGGCTCTCGCAGCCTTCGGACTAGACGGGTACCCAATTGCGCCGGGGCAGCAGATCAAACTTGATTACCTGAAAGACGCAGACAAGCTCGTCGCCAACTACGTGAACATTTACGGACAAGATCCGCACCACACTATTTGTGCGAGGAATGAAAACGGCCTGAAGGCTGGACGATTTGAAGGAAAGGCCGCAGGATCGTTTAGGAAGGGCCATGAAAGCGAAATGGAAAAATGGCCCACTATCCGTTTGTAATTAGGAATGATAACGTCCTTTATTATTCAGGATCAGAACGGATCTACTTTTGAAGGTCGGTTCCGGCGGTTTGATGCCTTGCGAGAAGTTAAGTTCGACCCTGAGTCGAAGTGAACGAAGCATTTAGCAGTGTGTAGGTCGAGAAGATTTCCGTTCGGCCTGTTGGAGTGCTTTTTGTGCCTCGCGGAGTTCGCGGAGGTTAAGTTCTAGCTCGGCGGCATAGATTTCGGCGCGCTCGTGAACTCTTGCGTTATTGATCGCGACGGCGGCTGCAAGGGCAAGCGATTTAGCTAGCCGAAGGTGCTCGGACGCAAAAACGTCAGGAACGTGCGCACCCAGAGACAAAATACCCAGAACACTGCCCGCAGCAATCAGGGGCACGCCGAGCCATGATTTGATTCGGTCAAGAGGTGGTACATCTCGCCATTCCTTCTCCTGAGTTACGTCTCGTAAGATCATGGCCTTTTGCTCGAAAAGGATCTTCTCGAGGAAGACAATCTCGGACGCGTTAAAGCTTAATCCAATCCTTCGTGGCGCAACTCGGGGAGCTTCGCGCGCGACCATGAGGCTCGATCCATCTTCCACGAATAGCACAGTGGCGACGTCAAATGGGATCAGTTCTGAAATACATTGCAACAATGTATCGAGAACAGAATCCATTGCTAGATTTTGACTGAGGGCGAGAGTTGATTTGCGTAATGCCTCAGCTTCGGCGCGAGCGGCCTCGGCATCGTCGAGATGTTCGGAGATCTGTTTTTCAGCCTGCTTGCGCGAGGTTATGTCCTGGGCCGTGCCCACGAGCCAACGCGTAACTCCATCGGTTCGGACGGGGAAACCCTTAGCCCAAACCCAGCGGACGGCTCCGTCGGCACGGATGAAGCGGAATTCTTCGTCGAACGCGCTAGTGCTTATGACCTCCTGGAGTTTAGATAGAACGCGTATCCGGTCTTCGGGGTAAATCAACTCGCGGTAGGAGATTGGGTTGGTACGCAGGCTCTCGAGACTGTGGCCCGTAAGCGTCGCATAAGCCTGGTTTACATAAGTGACTTCTTGTGTGCTGGCATCCATCATCCAGAAAAGTTCCTGGATGTTATTGGCCATGTGTTGGAATCGTTCTTCGCTTGCTCGAAGAGACAACTCTGCATACGTGCGTTCGGTCACATCACATAGGATTAGCAGATGCCGGCCCTGTAGGTAGTTCGCCGCAGCGGTGAACTCTACATAGAGAGCCGCTCCATCACCCGCAATCAGACGCGCGCGACCTCGTTGGTTTTTTCCTTGGAGGAAGGAATTCCATCCTTGAGTAAACGCATCAGTGTCCACAAGAAAGCGACGGATGTTTTGACCGATCAGCTGATACTCGGACAATCGCAAAATCGAGGTTGCCGCTGGATTTGCATCCAAACAATTGCCGGCGTCGTCTGCGATCAGAATTCCGTCGAGAACATTCCGGAAAATGGACGAAAACTCGCAATCGGTGTCACGAAACGATCGGTCGGTCTGTTGATGTTCGGTCCGAAAGTGCCACAGAGAATAGATGTTCAGGAATGCAGCAAAACTTAGCGTAATAAGAAGTGAAGGTATTAGCCCTGTGAACGATACGGAGTGGCGGTCGTATGCAAAGACAGACAACGAAAGAAGTCCGACGGAAACCAATAACGTGCCGATGGAACACAAGCGAATCCACGGGGGAAAAGAATGACCGGGCTTCATTGACGGCCTTGGCAGCAGTGAAAGGCTCATACGACTGGCCGAATGTGCGAGCGTCTCGATGTGGGAAATCTAGCACCCAGTATCTATTCGCGTGACATAACCGTTGGGGCGTCCGTAATTGGAGACAAGATTCGGAGGGCCTAGTATCGACGCGCTCTCCGCTTTCGGGGCTTGTAATTGGGATCGAAGGCAAAGAGATACGCAACAGGTCTGGCAAGTCCCCGCGCCATTCTTTCGAGCCTTCTGAACGAAGGTGCATTCCTGCCACGCTCGATCAGGCTGAGAAAATCGACAGACATGCCGAGTATCTCGGCAAATTCCTCCTGTGTTCTATCCGATTCGTCACGAATCTGGCGAATCCGCAGCCCGAACTGTTTCTTTAGATTACTCAACTCTTACGTTGCACCGCCCGGAAGTCTGTCGTAATCTCACTCCGAGTACCACCGAACAGGATTACGGGTTACCCTGCGAGCGATTTCCGAAGCCAGCACTACCGGGCCGGGCGCCTCAAAGGTTTGGCGGAAGTAGTTATTCGCGTAACGAAGGATCTAAAGTGGTGTCGAAATCGAAAAGAACGGAAAGCGGTATCTTGAGTTGGGCGGAAAAAGCGTCAAGGTTCTCGAACGAAGGCGCGTTGATTCCCCGCTCGATTAGACTCAGAAAGTCTACGGATATTCCAAGAAGCTCGGCGAACTGTTCTTGGCTAAACTTCCTCGCCAACCTGATTGCTCTGAGACGGTGGCCAAATCTTTCGCGCAAGCTCGGCACTTAATTCTCCAGTGCTGCGCCGAGTTTTGCGTATAGGCCTGCTTAAGACCACCGAACGAGATTACGGGTCGAACGAATCACGCGGCTGGCTTAGAAGCTGTGAAGGCAGGCAACCTGATATTCGCTTAACGTTTTACTGACTCGATGAGCTCGTTCACGACATCTCGATTCCCGGCCATGTCGGTCGGCCAAGCAAGAGTAATCGCGGGGGAAGGGCTGTCGACAGATACTCACGAGTCGAGCGAGACTGCGGACGAAATTCTGATCACCTGCATCCAGAGGGGCGACCGCGAGGCGCTGGCTTTGCTCTTCCGACGTTATTCTCGTCCGGTCAAGAATATTGGTCAAAGAATTCTGCGCGACAAAACTGAGGCGGATGATCTCATACAAGAAGTATTTCTTTACATTCACAGGAAAAGCACGTTGTTTGATAGCACGAAAGGAACAGCGCGGTCGTGGATCCTCCAGGTCGCCTACACTCAGGCTTTCATGCGTAGGAGGCAGTTGAGTGCCCGCGGCTTCTATGCGTCCGTAATCACGGACAATGTCGCCGAGGATAGCCACCAAAACGCACCGGGAGCACACTACGACAATACCGTTGAAGGATTTTTTGGTAGAAACGGATGGAAAAAGGTCTGGGATAGCTTGACCGATTGTCAGCGAGAGACCTTACGACTACATTTCTATGAGGGTTGTACGTTCGCAGAGATCGCTGAGAGGTTGGGTCAATCTTACGTTAACATCCGGCATCACTACTACCGTGGTTTGGAAAAGCTTCGTAAGCATGCGGATGACAACAACCTGAACTGGCCATAGACCATGTATTGCCGGCGAAAACAAGTTTGGAATGTTGAGGCGTTGTGACGATGGATTCGCACGAGAGATACCTAGAATTGTGTGCGGCTTCGACCGCCGGTGAACTGAGTCGGGAAGAACAGCAAGAACTCGAAAAGCACCTTGCTGTGTGCGCGTCTTGCCGGCACGCGAAGCGCCAATACGAAATAACGGTTCAAAGAGCCGTTCCAGCCTTAGCCGATGAGCTTGAGTCGCCTGTGGCGGAGTCCGACTCTTCATGGTCAGTCGAGCACGTAGAAGCCGCTTTTTTCGAGCGACTGAAGAATGATCAGAGCGGTCGTCGATCCCCCGAGAGCGCGATAGCTGACACGTCGTCGACGGGGCGCCGATATACATATCACCCATCGCAAATTCGGTGGGTCGAACTGTGGATGCCATTTGCGGCATGCGTCCTCCTGGCGATCGCATTGGGCATCGTCGCGTATCGCAGCGGGTTGAAGCACGGTGCAGTGACCTCGCAGCAGCAGACGATCCCGACAGCACCATCCAACGCCACTCTCGAGGAGCAGATCAGTGATTTCGGCCACGAGCGGGCCCAACTCCTGGCGAAACTTTCGGATGATGACAGCGCTATCAAGGATTTGAGGCAAGAGCTGGCAGCGCAGACCGAAGAGATCAAACATTTGAAGCCGAGCGGCGACTCTGGTGCTGTGAGAACGCAGAGTGCCGGTCAACCTGCTACAAGCGTGTCAGCCGACAATGCACGTCGCGATGCAGAGCTCGCCGCGGCACAAGCCAACCTACAGCAGCTGCAGGCAAGAGCCGACGCAATAAGCCAAGAGCGAGAGAACGCAGCGAAGCGTGCCTTGGTCCTGGAAGCCAAGGTAGAGGAACTGGCCGAGCTCGCGCGCAAGCGCGAACAGGCAATGGACGCACAACAGGCACAGATTTCGAAACAGCAGGAATTGCTGGACCACGACCGTGACATCCGTGAATTAATGGGAGCGCGAGACCTATACATCGCCGAGGTGCACGACGTTGGTGGGAACGGACAGACGGACAAGACCTACGGCCGCGTTTTCTACACAAAGGGAAAATCGCTCATTTTCTATGCGTATGACCTCGACCAGGAAGCAGGCTTGAAAAACGCCAGCACGTTCCAGGCGTGGGGGCGACGCGGCGTGGATAAGCAACAAGCGCTCAGTCTCGGAGTCTTCTACGAAGACAACACAAACAAGAAAAGATGGGTCCTAAAGTTCGACGATCCCAAAGCCCTCGCAACAATTGATGCAGTGTTCGTAACGGTCGAACCGAACGGCGGAAGCCATCATCCGAGCGGTAAAGAACTGCTATTCGCCTACCTGCGCGTAAACCC
>Ga0210387_10000176_pt1 | contig 46243 bp, 44 predicted proteins | sample IncBWC7OmetaG_FD_160108 | JGI IMG/M metagenome (GOLD analysis project Ga0210387, IMG submission 160108) | Forest soil microbial communities from Barre Woods Harvard Forest LTER site, Petersham, Massachusetts, United States - Inc-BW-C-7-O ... | reverse complement strand
GAGCAAGAAACACTTGGGTTCCAGTATTGATGACTTCCTAAAGGGGGAAGGTATTTTCGAGGCGGCGCAAGCGCAGGCAATCAAGGAAGTGGTCGCCTGGCAACTGGCCAAAGCCATGAAGAAGAAGAAAATCTCAAAGAACAGAATGGCCACACTGCTGAAGACCAGCCGCACCCAGGTAGATCGCCTTCTCAGCTCAGAGGACGACATTACGTTGTCGAGCCTGCAGCGAGCCGCCGCCATTGTCGGGCGGCGGGTGATGATTGAACTGGTGTAAACCAGTCTTCGCCACAAACAAATGTAGATAGACGAGGCATTCTTAGAAAGCATGGAGGCTGGATGATAAGGCGGATTCTGCTCGCGGGGTTGATCGCGGTTTTTCCATTCTCGTCGCAGATTGCAGCGCAATCAACGTACGCGCTGAAGCCGACGCCGAAGACGGTGGCGTGGGGATATTACGATGCTAAGGCGGCTCCGGTTTTGCGCGTGAAGTCGGGCGACACGGTGGAGATTCAGACGCTGATCACCAACAGCCCGAAGCGGCTGGAAGAGGCGGGCGTGCCGCCGGAGCAGGTGGAACAATCGCTGCGCGACATCACCGACCAGGTGAAGGACAAAGGCCCCGGCGGGCACATTCTTACCGGGCCGGTTTACATTGAGGGCGCGGAACCCGGCGACGTGTTGGAAGTGAAAATCCTGGCCATCAAGCTGGCGATTCCTTACGCCTACAACGCGTTCGGCGCGGGACGCGGCTATCTGCCCGACGATTATCCTTACTCGAAAATCAAAATCGTTCCGCTTGACGAAAAGCGCATGGTGGCGAAATTCGCGCCGGGCATCGAGATTCCGCTGCATCCTTTTTTCGGCAGCATGGGCGACGCGCCGCCGGAAAGCGCGGGCCGATTCAACAGCGCTCCGCCGTGGGTGATGGCGGGGAATCTGGATAACAAGGACCTCGTTGCCGGCACCACGCTCTACATTCCCGTGCATGCGCCCGGCGCGCTCTTTGAAGTGGGCGATGGCCACGCCGGGCAGGGTGACGGCGAAGTGGACATCACGGCGCTTGAAACTTCACTGATCGGCACGTTTCAATTCGTGGTGCGTAAGGACATGCACTTGAAGTGGCCGCGCGCCGAAACGCCTACGCACTACATCACCATGGGCCTGAACGACGACCTGAACGCCTGTGCGACACTAGCAGTGCGCGAGATGATCGATTTCCTGGTGACGGAAAAGCATCTTTCGCGCGACGACGCCTACATGCTCGCAAGCGTCGCCGCCGACTTGCACATCACCGAACTCGTCGACGGAAACAAGGGCGTGCACATGATGCTGCCCAAATCCATCTTCCTTCCGGGAGCACCTAAATGAACCAAGCACGATCGTCGCTCCGATCTGCTCTCTGTACTCTGATTTTCATCTGTTCTATCTCAGCTTCCTCGGCTGCGGCTCAAACGCAAACGGAAAAACCCGATTGGTGCAAGCCGCTTCCCCGGCCGGAATACAAATCGCTCCAGCGTGTTCTGCCCGACATTCCCTGGTTTGAAGTCTACAAAGTGGCACCCCGGACGTTTGCGATCTACGAGCCGCACCAGTCCGAGGAAGTCATCTCCTATCTGATTGTCGGCCAGAAGCAGGCGCTGCTGTTCGATACCGGCATGGGCATTGCCGATATCAAGAAAGTCGTCTCCCGGCTGACATCGCTGCCCGTCGTGGTGCTCAACTCCCACACGCACGACGACCACGTCGGCGGCAACTGGGAATTCAGCTATGTCTTCGGGATGGATACCGCGTTCACCCGCGAGAATGCCAAAGGCTCGACGGCCGACGCGCAGGCGGAAATCGCGCCGGGCGAAATCTGCGGCGACCTGCCAAAAGGCTTTGATCCTAAAACGTACCGAACGAAACCCTGGCACATTACTTTTTTCATCCACGACGGATTCAAGATCAAGCTTGGCGGCCGCATCGTGGAAGTAATTGCCACGCCGGGGCACACACCGGACGCCATCGCGCTGATCGATCGCGAGAATGGACTGCTCTTCACCGGCGACACCTATTATCCCGCGCCGATCTGGATCTTCCGCCCGGAGACGGACCTCGCGGCGTACGAAAAATCCATCGCGCGATTGGCCGCGCTGGCTCCGGAAGTGAAAACCGTTCTGGGCGCGCACAATATTCCGGTGGCCTCGCCCGAGGTTTTGTCTGCGCTGGTGCAGGCTTTTGCGGACGAGCAGGCAGGCAAGGCGACATGCAAGCCCGAAGGAGCGGGCAAGCAAATCTGCACCGTGGGCAAATTCAGTTTTCTTCTCCGCGCGGCCCCTTGAGGAGTAGACTGTTGGCATCCGAGGGTCTCCATGCTTTACTCGCCGCAACTCCGGCTGCTCGCCACCTGGGTCCTGACGCTTGCCGCCGCTTTTTCTCCTGACGCGGCGCAGCCCAATCGCGACAAAAATACGTGGTGCTATGACGGCGGCATTTTTCTGGACACCGAAGGAGAGATCCCTGGCGGAGCGTGCTTTCGCGTGAAGGGCCGCGTGACCGCGCCGGACTTTTTCGATAATTTAAAACGGGAAGACACTGTCTCTGGCATGCTCTTCCGCCGCGGCAACGACATCGTCACCGAATTTCCCAAGCGCCTGCACATGAGCATGTCCATCGCGGACATTCCCTGCGATCCGCACATGCAGCAAGCCAACTCGCGCGTATACCTGACGAATGAAATGGTCAGCAGCTTGCGGCTGCATTTTTTCTGGAAGCGCCAGATGGAGCTGCGGCCGATCCACGGAATCGCGCGGATCGGCGGAGAGGTGCTACCGGTCCCCTGGTATTCGCACGGCCTGGAACAGGAGTTGCCGAAGCGCTTTGAATGGCTGGTGGAGTATGACGTGCCGAGCGAAGGCGTGCCACTAACGGACAACCTGGTGCTGATGATGTACACGCCGGACCATCGGCTGATAGCGCGCGGCGCAGCAAAAATGTAGCTCAGGCCTTCAGGCCTGAGGGTTTTCATTACCGGGGCACGATTGCGCCAACGCAGCGAAAAGCCTCACCCCTGAAGAGGTGAGCTACAGGGTGTCACGCCAATTTCATTCGAGGGATCGCGCTGCGGACGATCAACTTCGCTTCGGTGCGCGCCTGCACTTCTTCCGGCGTCCAGCCTGGCGCAATTTCGCGGAGGACTAGGCCTTCGGTTGTCACGTCGATCACAGCGAGGTCGGTGACGATGGTGTCCACGCACTCAAGGCCGGTCAGCGGGTAGTTGCAGGTCTTCACGATCTTGGGCGCGCCCTCTTTTGTATTGTGTTCCATGCAGACAATTAATTTTTTCGAGCCGGAGGCGATGTCCATCGCGCCCCCAATGCCTCCGCTGCCTTTCGAACCGGGAATCTTCCAGTTGGCGAGATCGCCTTTTTCGGAAACCTGAAAGCCGCCAAGCACGGCGATATCGAGATGCCCGCCGCGAGTCATCAAGTGCGCATCGGCCTGGTGAAAAATCGAAGCGCCGGGAATCAGCGTGACCGGAACTTTCATCGCGTCAACGAGATCGAAGTCTTCCTCGCCGGGCTTCGCGCGCCGGCCCATGCCCAGGATTCCGTTCTCGCTGTGAAAATAAACAGTGATTCCTTTGGGCAGGTAATCGGCGATGAGGTTGGGAATGCCCCAGCCAAGATTCACGTACGCGCCGTCGTGCAATTCCTGCGCGGCGCGCTCGGCAATCTGTTCGCGGGTAAGCCTGGGTTTTTCGCTCATTCAGTTCTCCACCTAATCTTGTAGGGGCGGCTTTAGGCCGCCTGCTTTTTTGGCATTCCACGAGGAGGCGGCGTAAAGCCGCCCCTACATGTCCCGTTGGCTCGTTCGCACAGCCAAGAGTGGCTGTGCCACATTTATCCGGCGAAGCGCATTCCTTTCGCCTGCACGATGCGGTGCACAAAAATCGCCGGGGTGATCACATCCTCCGGCGAGATGGAACCCACGGGAACGATTTCTTCCACTTCCACAATCGTGAATTTCGCGGCCTTGGCCATGATGGGATTGAAATTGCGCGCGGCCATGCGATATGTGAGATTGCCGAGTTCGTCGGCCTTTTGCGCCTTGATCAGCGCGTAGTCGGCGCGAATCGGAAGCTCCAGGATGCAGCGCTTGCCGTCCAGAACGCGCTCTTCCTTGCCGATGGCGACTTCGGTTCCAACGCCAACCGCGGTGTAAAAACCGAGGAGTCCCGCGGCCGCGGCGCGCATGCGTTCGCACAAAATGCCTTGCGGCACCAGTTCGCAGGTGACTTCCCCTTTGGCAAAGCGCTCCTGAAAATAGTTGGCGTGCGGGCCGGGGAACGAGCAGATCACGTGCTTCACCTGGCCGTTCTTGAACATCACACCTAGTTCGCCGTCGCGCGTGCCGCAGTTGTTGCTGATGGCGGTGATATCTTTGACGCCCTTCTTCGACAACGCCTGAATCAAATTGTTGGGAAAGCCGGCGCCGCCAAACCCGCCGAACATAATCTGCGCGCCATCGGGAATATCCGCAACAGCGGCATCGAGAGAACTCACAATTTTGGGTTTCATTCTTTGCTCAGAATCGTTTGGATAAGCATTTCCTATTGATTGTTCCCGACCCGCGTCAATTCCGCAACCTCGGCCCGGTCAAGATCAGGAGACGAATGCATTCGCCTGCGGCGGACCCTGCAGCACAGGTCAGAGCCGCTGGTCTTATACGTAATGGGTCTGGCCAAAATTTCCCTCGTTATGTTTCTTTCCATTCACAATAAATTACTCGCCCTGTAACCCTCTTGCCAGCCTGAGAGGCTAGAACTAGCCTGCCAAATTCTGCCGTACATCCTTTCCGTGGAGGTAGAGATCATTCATGAATGCTCGTTCCAGTTCGAAAAATCGGAAGTTGCATCGTCTAGGTGCGTACGTGAGCGACACCGCGCGTCGCTGCACGTCACTGCTTATTTCGCTTGGGTTTCTCCTGGCCCCTGTCCTGCCCGCGGCGTTTCCCACAGCCGCACAGGCCCATACCTCAGCTGCAAAGGAGCCTCCCGCACCCGCCAGCTCTGGTGCCGGCTGTCTGGTCAACTCCCCGAAGGGGAACATCCAGCATGTAGTCACCATCATCTTCGACAATACGCACTTCCAGCGGGACCCCGCACGCGATGGCTCGACGCTGGTGCCCTCCGATCTGGAACAGATGCCGCACCTGCTTAATTTCCTCACAAACAATGGCGTGCTGCTTTCCAATCATCACACGCAGCTGATCTCGCACACTTCGGATGACATCATCACCATCCTCACTGGCGTCTATCCCAGCCGCCACGGAGTAGCCACCGCCGCCAACAGCTATCTGGAATACAGGGCGGATGGCACAACCCTATCCCAGTCCGGCTTCACCTATTGGACCGACCTGAGTGGGGATAATACCTATAACCTGCTCAGCGGCGGGGTGGATGCTGGTCATCCGAGCGGCGTTAACGCCCCCGCGCCGTGGGTGCCCTTCACCCGCGCCGGCTGCGACGTAGCTGCCATCGGTGCCGCGGACCTGGAAATCGAGAATACCGGCGTCGACCTCAGCACGGTCTTCGGAGGTGGCTCGCCGCAGACGAAGGATCCCAACGCCTTCGCGAACTATGAGGGTGTGGCCATCCACTGCGCCAAGAACAGCACGCTTTGCTCGACCGCCAATGGCGGCTTCGCCGACAAGTTGCCGTGGGAGCCAAATGCCGATGGCTCACCCGCGACGACCGATGCGACCGGGACATCCACCGGCTACCAAGGGTACAACGGCCTGTTCGGCCACAAATATGTCACGCAAGCTTTCCGGACTCTCGGGCTGGGCAACCAGATCCTGGACGCCAATGGAAATCTGAAGGACATCAACGGCAACACCATCGTCGATGACTTCGCGGGCTCTCTGACGCCTGGCTTCCCGGGCTTCAGCCTGCCGCCTCAGTACTCGCTGGGCTATACCGCCGATATGCTGGAGGCTGGCATCCCGGTTGTCTACTCCTACATCATCACGCCGCACCGGCCGCTCCCGGTCAACCCGTACGGCTATGGCGTCGCGGGCGACACCAACGACTATGGACCTGGTGAAGCGCACTACGTTATACAGCTGCAGCAGTACGACGACGCATTCAATAAATTCTTCACCCGGCTTGCCAACGACGGGATCACCCCGGCGAACACGCTCTTCATCATCACAGCGGAAGAGGGCGATCACGTTGTCGCGGCGAACCCCCTCAATCCTGGCTGCGACGGCGTGACCACGCCGTGCGTCTACGGCAACACTCCCGGCAATGAGGTCGGCGAGCTGAACTTGAACTTCAGAGGTTTGCTGCAGGCCGAAACCGGCATCACCACTGTCGCTTCGGTGAACAGCGACGATGCGCCAGACATCTACCTGAAAGGCAACCCTGTCCCGACCGATCCCAGTTTGCGAGCCTTTGAGCGGGCGTCGGGCACTCTAACCGCCGTCAATCCCATATCCGGCGCTACGGATACGATCGCGCAGGATATGGCCAATCTTACCGAGTTCAATATCCTGCACATGCAGACATTCGATCCGCTCCGGACTCCAAGCTTCACTATCTTCGGCAACCCCGACTACTTTATAACCGGCTCCACTGCCTGCGGCGCCAGCGCTACTCCGGCTACCTCCTGCGTCACGCAGGCCCCCGGCTTTGCATGGAACCACGGCGACGAGCAGAAGCAGATCACTACCATCTGGCTGGGCATGGTCGGCCCCGGCGTTGTTCAGGATGGAGTGGACAGCGTGACCTGGTCTGACCACACGGACGATCGGCCGACGATGCTCGCACTTTTGGGCTTGAAGGACGACTACCAGCATGAAGGGCGCGCGCTCACCGAAAAATTCACCGGCTGGGCCCGGCCCGCAGCCGTGAAGAAGGGCGGCACCTACCTGGCTCTGGCGCAGATTCTCAAACAAATCGATGCGCCCCTGGGCCCGTTGGGAGTTGCCACCGTTCATGCCTCAACAGTCGCGATGGAGAGCGGCGACGTGAATAGCGACGCCACCTATACCAGCATCGAAGGCCAGTTGGCTGCCTTCGGCGCACAGCGCGATGCGCTGGTTGCACAGATACTTCCGCTGCTCGAAGCCGCGGAATTCGACGGCACGCCCATTCCCGAGGCGACGGCGCAAAGCCTGATTCAACAGGCGCAATCGTTGCTGTCGAGCGTGGAAGCCTACGCCAGCGGCCTATAAACGGGGACCAGCGCTTCACTTTTAATCATGGGGGCGAATCGACATTCGCCCCCATTTTTGCGTGACTTGGATGGGCTACATCTAGCTCCATATTCGGATTAGGGCCAATTTGAAAGGCCTTGCGCTATATTTCGAGAATCGGCGCTGGGACCGATTTCCGCAGCCCCTTTTCTGCTATATTGAGTTACCCCGCGCGCAGGCCCAGGTTTTAGTTCAGTTAGTAGTCCCCGAGCATTCCTGCCCCGCCCCCCAAATTGCCGGAGGATTTGATGAAGCGTTTTCGTGTACCCGTAACGGCTGCCCTTGCGGCCTTCTTGCTGCTGATGAGCGGCTGCGCCAGCACGAGTTCCCATTCCGATCCTGGCGGATCGGCGCCGACCATCTCCGTGCAACCTGTGAACGCGACCGTGACGGTGGGACAAATGGCGACTTTTTCAGTGACGGCGACGGGCGCTGCGCCGTTGCGCTATCAGTGGCAAAAAAACAGCGGCAACATCAGCGGGGCGACAGCGGCCACTTACACAACCCCGGCAACGATGAGCGGCGACAATGGCGCGAAATTTGCTGTGGTGGTAAGCAACGCCAATGGCAGTATAGCCAGCGGCAGCGCGGTGCTCACCGTGACTGCGACCGGAGTGACGCTCAAGACGATTGCAGTGACGCCGGCCTCTCCTTCGATCGTTGCCCCCAACACACAACAATTTACGGCTACGGGAACGTACAGCGACAACTCCACGAAAAACATCACCACCAGCGTGACCTGGAAATCGTCGAACACGGCAGCCGCCACGATTGGCGCGGCGACCGGGCTGGCCACTGGCGTGGCGGCGGGAACTACGCAGATCTCGGCCACGCAAGGCAGCGTCGTAAGTCCGAATGATCCGCTGACGGTCAGCGCCACGACGGCGACGCTCCAGTCCATCGCTGTGACGCCGGCGTCGCCCAGCGCCGGAATCGGGAACACGGTGCAGTTCACGGCCACGGGAAAGTACAGCGACAACTCCACGAAAAACATCACTACCAGCGTGACCTGGAATTCCTCAAATCCCCTCTTTGCGACGATCGGGACGGTAACCGGGCTTGCCACTGGCGTTGCCGTGGGCACCACGGAAATCACGGCCACGCTCGGGAGTGTTGTGAGTCCGAACGATCCGCTCACCGTGACCCTGACGTCGTCAAACGCGTCGGATGTGGTAACGCACCATTACGATGCCATGAGAAGCGGTACGAATACGCACGAGTTGACACTTGCGCCAACGAATGTGAACTCGACAACGTTTGGAAAGGTGGCGGAATTTACTGTCGACGGACAGATCGACGGGCAAATCCTTTTTCTGAACCAGGTGGCGATTCCCGGAGTGGGCAACAAAAACGTGCTCTACTTTGCCACGGAAAACGACAGCGTGTACGCGGTGGATGCGGACAGCATGAGCGGCACGGCGGCTACCGTGCTCTGGCGCACTACGGCTCACCCCGCTGGGGAAACGCCGCTAACCCTTGCCGACACCGGCTGCGGCTATATCAATCCGGTTGGCATCATGTCCACGCCGGTGATTGACCGCTTGCGCAACACAATCTATGTGATTGCGGCATCAAGGGACAGCGGGGGAGCTACACATCACCGGATATACGCGCTGGATTTGACAAATGGCAACGCAATCTTTGGCGGGCCAAAAGAGATCACCGCGACGTTTCCCGGTAAAGGCGGCAATAGCAACGGAACGACGGTCACATTCCTTGCCAACAGGCAGCAGGAACGGGCCGCGCTACTCGAGAGCAATGGAACGATCTACACGGCGTGGTCCGGATATGACGGCGATTGCGGAAATTACTCCGCGTGGGTAATCGCCTACAGCGCCGCCACACTTGTGCAAACTGGCGCGATCGACCTGGTTCCCAGCACCAGTGGCGCGGGAATATGGCTGGGAGGTGGCGGACTGGCGGCGGATGCTGCGGGCAATGTGTACTTCCCGACCGGCAACGCGTTTGGCGGTAACACACCGGGAATCAGCAACGACTACGGCGACACGTTTGTGAAGCTTGGGCCGAGCGTGCCGCTGGCAGTGGAGGATTATTTTGCTCCTTCCAACGCCATCAATGATGACAATAACGACGAGGATTTTGGCTCTGCGGCGGCGCTGCTGCTGCCGGATATGAGCGACGGGAGCGTGACCCGGCACCTGGCGGTTGTGGCCGGAAAAGACGGAACGATGTACGTGGTGGACCGGGACAACATGGGACAGTACAGCTCGCTCGCGAATAACGTGTACCAGGAATTCGCCAGCGACGGGCACGAAAATTTTTCGTCGCCCATCTACTTTAACGGCAATGTGTACATCGGGCCGTCGGGGCTTCCGCTGAAGGCGTTTTCAGTTTCGCAGGCCAAGCTCAGCAGTGCCCCCACGTCGCAAACCGCGTTTACGTTCGGAAGCAACGGGACGGTCCCCAGCGCGTCCGCGAACGGCACGGGGAACGGAATTGTCTGGGCGCTGGATCGGGAGACGCGGAATCTCTATGCCTATGACGCGACCGATTTAACGAAGGTTCTTTACATTTCGTCCCAGGCCGCGGGGGGCCGCGATTCCTTCTCCAATGTCGGCGGACATTTCATCACGCCGATGGTGGCGAATGGAAGGGTGTACATCGGCACCGGCAGTTCGGTTGCAGTGTTTGGGCTGTTGCCGTAGGTGGATCGTGATTCAAGGCTGCGTATGAGACGAACATTGTCAGGCCGGTCTTAAGTCAGCCACCGCAGCTTCCACTCATAGCTTGCGAGAACTTTCGACGTTGAGGTCCTTCACCCATCCTTGTCGGATGGGCTCAGGATGACAATTTTTTCCTTGCGTTCAATTCCAGATAAGTTTCATTTTCGCGAAATTGCAAAGTGGTTAGGGTTTGCGGATGCCGTTGAGGAGCATGTTGAGGAACACTTGCTTGACCTGCTCGGGGTCGGAGACGTGGTCGGTGTCGTACCAGCGATAGAGCCAGTTGCACATTCCCAGAATTCCATTGACGATCAGCCACGGCTCGCCTTCGATCAGCTTGCCCTGCTGCTGCCCGCGCTTGACCAGATCCACAAACCGGCTGTTGTAGCGGGACATCACCGAAATCAGTTTGTGCTGGCGCTTGCCGGAGAGCGAATCAAATTCGTGCAGAAAAAGCCCGAAGGGCACCTTGTTCTGGATGATGTAATCGATCTGGGCGCGGATGGCGCGTTCAAGCTGCTCGACCGGCTCGCCTTCGAGATCGATGTGTTGGGCGATGTAGGCGTCGCCGTCTTCGATTCCCGCCAACAGGAGCTGGAACAGAAGATCATCCTTGGATTTGATGTAGTAGTAGAGCGAACCCTTGAGCATGCCGACGTCGCGGGCGACATCTTCGATCGAAGTGGCATGGAAACCCTTGGCGAAAAAAATGTTCGCGGCGCTTTTCAGGACTTCCTGAAGGCGCGTACCGGGCTTGGATTTGGAGTCCGAGCGGCCGGCGTGGCGCGCACGAAGAGGCTTTGGCGCGGGCTTTCCGGTGAACTTTTTTGAGGGCACGGCAAACCTCGCGAAGGAAAAGTAGATAGTAACAGACAGGGCCGGAATATTTCAGGTTGTGGTTCTTCGGGCATCTCCGGTAAAGACCGCCGGAGTCCAACACCGGACCTCGTCGGATGCGCTCGGAAGGACCGGGTTTGGTTTTGGTGGATTTGGGAAATGCTTGCGGGGCCACCTGAAGGTGGCCGCTACGTTGGGGATTCAGCGGACGAGGTGGCAGGAGTGGGTTTTGATGACTAGCCAGACGAGTAGGCCGGGAGAGAGATCGAGCGCGCGGACGGCGCCGGGGGTGACGTGGACTTGAAAAAGTGTGCCGGCTTTTACCTGGAGAGCGGCCATCGCTCCGCGCGTTTCAAGGGAAACAATCGTGCCGGGGAGAATGTTGCGCGCACTGAGAAAGTGCGGCGGCTCGGTGGCGATGAGGATGTCGCCGGCACGGATGGCGACGCGGACTTCGGTGCCCGGTTCGGCGTCACCCAGGGGGACTTCGATTTCACACGCGGCGTGATCGAGGGAGACGCGCATCACGCCATCGCCCGGACGGTGTTCCACCACAATCGCGGTGAGTACATTTTCGAAGCCGGCGGCGTGGGCGAGTTCGACGGAGCGGGGGGCATCGAGGACGGCGCGGGGGGCACCAGTCTCCTGAACGCGGCCATTGACGAGGGTGACGACGCGTTCACCGATGGCGTCGACTTCTTCGCGATTGTGCGTCACGTAAAGAATGGGAATGTGGTTGGCGTTGTTCCAGGCGCGAAGATCTTCGAGGATGGAGCGGCGCAGGGCAGAATCGAGCCCTGTAAGCGGCTCATCGAGAAGCAGGACGCGGGGGCGGGTGACGAGAGCGCGCGCGAGGGCGACACGCTGCTTTTCTCCGCCGGAGAGTTCGGCGGGGCGCCGGGCGAGAAGATTCTGGATGTGAAAGGCGATTGCGATGTTTCGTGTGCGTTCTGTTTGCTCAGAAACGGGGAGATTGTCGAGGCCGTAACGAATATTTTGTTCGACGGAAAGATGCGGGAAGAGCGCCAGGGATTGAAAAACGTAGGCGAGTTCGCGTCGTTGCGGCGGGAGAGAGAGCGTGCGGGCCGCGTCGAAGTAAACTTTTTCGCCGAGACGGATTTCACCGGAATCCGGCCGCTGCAGGCCGGCGATGCAATCGAGCAGGGTGGATTTTCCCGCGCCGGATGGGCCGAACAGGACGGTGAAACCCGGCGCGAAGGATTGACTGATGTCGAGAACGAAAGGCTGCGGGCCGTTGGAGCGAAACTGCTTGCGGATTTGAACGTGCAGCATAGCGGGATTTATTTCGCCGGCCAAGGCGACCACACGCGGCGGTTCACGCCGTAGACGATCGAAAGCACCACGAACGATATCAGAAGGAGGAGCAGCGCGGTCTGGTGCGCGGCGGCGTAGTCGAGCGCCTGAACGCGGTCGTAGATGTCTATGGAGACCGTGCGCGTGATGCCGGGAAGATTGCCGCCGACCATGAGGACGACGCCGAATTCGCCCAGCGTGTGCGCAAAGCTGAGCACCAGGGCGGTGAGAACGCCTGGCCAGGCGAGCGGGAGGATGACACGAAGAAACGTGCGCACGCGGTCCGCGCCGAGGACGGCGGAGGCATCGAGTAAGCGGCGGTCGAGCGATTCAAATGACGAGACCAGCGGCTGTACGGCGAAGGGCAGGCTGTACAGCATGGAGGCTAGCACCAGCCCGGCAAAGGTGAAGGCGAGCGGGTGACCGAACAGCGATTGCCAGATTTTTCCAAGCGGGCCGCGGGGGCCCATGGCGACGAGAGCGTAGAAGCCGAGGACGGTGGGAGGCAGTACGAGAGGGAGAGCGACGACGGATTCGAGCAGGAATTTTCCGCGCCACGTGCTGAAGGCGAGGCCGTAGGCGAGCGGCAGAGCAAGCACAAGAAGCACCATGGCGACAGTGGCGGCGAGACGCAGGGAGAGAAAGAGCGCTTCGGCGTTCATCGCACCAATCCTGCGGGGAATTCCGGCGGAACGATCACTCCATAATTCTTGAAGATTTTCCGCCCAGCTTCACTATGAAGGAAAGAGAGAAACTCCTTCGCGGCGGCCTTATTCGGAGAAGATTTCACGACGACCGCGGCCTGTTCGAAAAGGGAGAATCGCATATCCGTCAAGTCGTAGCGTTTTCCGGTTTTCATCGGTGGCGAAAGCGCGAGCGAACGCGGAATGATGGCGGCGTCCGCGCTGCCGGATTGCACGAATTGCGCGGCTTGTGAGGCGTTTTCACCAAAGACAAGTTTGGATTTGACCTGATCGTAGATTGTCGCCTCGTGCAGGGCGATCACGGCGGCACGGCCGTAGGGCGCGTGTTCGGGATTGGCGATGGCGATTTTTCTGATGCGGGGATCGAGCAGGGTGCGGTAGCCCTCGGCTGCCAAGTCCAAAGGAGATTCGGGGGATAGCCAGATCGAGAGACACCCGATGGCGTACACAAAATAGGAATCCGCGTCGGCCTGGCCCGCCGCGATCAACTTGTGAGGGTAGCCGGTGTCCGCCGAGAGAAATAGATCAAAGGGAGCGCCGTTTTGGATTTGGGCGACGAAGTTGCCGCTGGAGCCGTAGGTGATGGCAAGTTTCACGCCTGTTTGTTTTTCGTATTGGGCGGCGAGATCGGGGAGGACGAATTGGAGGTCGGAAGCGGCGGCGATGCGGAGGGTTTGGGCGGGAGTGGAAGAAGAGAAGAACAGGAGGAAGAAAAGAAAAGGCAAACTTGCCGTTAGAACGCGCCACACCGAGAAAGGCGCCCGCCTCGGAAGGCGGCCGCTACAAAGGCGAGTTAAATTGCTGTTGAGCGTGCGCATCGGAGTCAGACGCGGAGGATCATGACTTCGGTGGATTTGACTAGGGCGGCGACGCGCTCGCCGGGCTTGAGGCGCATTTCCTTGGCGGCGTCGGCGGTGATGATGGAGGTGATGTGCTGCTCGCCGATGGCGAGGGTGATTTGCGCGAGCAGGCCGCTGAATTTGATGGCGGTGACGCGGCCGATGAGCTGGTTGCGTCCGCTGATTTTGCGGAAGTTGCCACGGCGAGAAGAGGGTTCGCCGCGGTTGAGGGATGCGGGAATGAGGCGATCGATTTCGGATTCGGGGACGCGGTGGTGGCCGCCGGGAGTTTTAGCGGTTTTGAGCTTGCCGCGGTAGATCCATTGTTTCAGCGTGGGGTAGCTGATGCCAAGGATGTTGGCGGCTTCACGGGGGGCGAGGAGTCGTTGCATAGGGATGAGGATAGACGCTTTTAAACGATAGGACAATACGGATTTAGGCGGTTATGGGAACCCTTTAGCTCACCCCTTTAGGGGTGAGGGTTTTCCCTGCGCCGGCGAGATTGCGGTGCGCCACGAAAACCCTCAGGCCTGAAGGCCTGAGCTACAGGGCCGGATCCCGTGCGTCGGCAATTTAATTGCGCAACGGCTTGCCAGTCTTGAGGGTGTGGGCGATGCGTTCCTGGGTTTTCTTTTCGCCGCAGAGGGAGACGAAGGCTTCGCGCTCGAGGTCGAGGACGTATTGTTCGCTGACGAGTTGCGGCGAAGAGAGAGCGCCGCCGGCGAGGATGTTGGCAAGTTTGCGGGCGACGTGGGCATCGTAATCGGAAGCGTAGCCGCCGCGGGTCATCATGTGAATGGCCATCTTGGCGGCGGCGAGAAAGGATTCGCCGAGAACTTTGATTTGCGTGGACTGCGCGCCCTCCTGCCAGGAAGGGGCGGCAGGCTTCCAGCCGCCGCGGACGAGAGCGAGGGCGGTTTGCTTGGCGTCGGCGACGAGGCGATCGCGATTCATGGAAAGAGTGTCGGTGCGGCGGAGGTAGCCGAGGTCGCGGCACTCTTCGGCGCTGGTGCCGACTTTGGCGGTGGCGATGTTTTCGAAGAATGGCCGGAGGGTGTGAAAGAGGTCGAGGTCATCGCCGGAAGCCGCGTCCTCATTGGCGCGGATAAGCATTTCTTTCGTGCCGCCGCCGCCGGGAATGAGGCCGACGCCAACTTCGACGAGGCCGATGTAGGCTTCCGCGGCGGAATGAATTTTCGCGGCGTGCAGGCCGATTTCGCAGCCGCCGCCGAGGGCCATGCCTTGCGGCGCGGCGACGATGGGCTTCGGCGCGTATTTGATGGCGAGATTGATGTTCTGAAACTGCTTCACGGCAATGTGAAGTTCGTCCCACTCCTGCTCCTGCGCACCGACGAGAACAAGCATGAGATTGGCGCCGACGGAAAAGTTCGTGGACTGGTTGGCGATGACCATGGCGTCGAAATCGGTATCGAGCCGCTTGATGCCTTTGTGGATCATGGCGATCAGGTCGGCGCCGATGGCGTTCATCTTGGAGTGGAATTCGCAGCAGACGACGCCGTCACCAAGATCGATCAGGCTGGCGCCGGAATTGCGTTCGACCTCGCGACCCGCGTCCTTGAGATTTTTCAGGATGAGGATTCCGGCGGGCTCTTCTACTTTCTTGGTTTTGCCGGTGGCGAGATCGAAGACGGAAGTTTCGCCTTTGCTGGATTCGTAGAAACTGGAGCGGCCGGAAGCCAACGCCTTTTCAAAAACTGCAGGGAGCGCGCGATTTTCTCTCTTGATTTGCGCGGCGAAGGCGGACAGGCCAATAGCATCCACCATTTCGAAGGGGCCGAGTTCCCAGGCGAAGCCCCAGCGCATGGCGCGGTCCACGTCCTCGATGTTGTCGGTGATTTCCGGCATGCGGCGTCCGGCATAGAGGCACATCTCGGAGAGGCCGCTCCAGATAAACTGCTGGGCCTTGTCGGTCTTCTGGCCTTCAAAAAGCGGAGCGAGCAGCGCGCGCAAGCGCTCGCGCGTGTCCTCGACGGCTTTTCCGGCTTCGATGGAAGCGAAGCGGGCTTTTTGCCTTTCACGATACTCCAGAGTGTTGAGGTCGAGGGTGAGGATCTCTTTTTCGCCCTGGCCGCCCTTCACGCGTTTGTAAAAGCCCTGGCCGGTTTTGTCGCCGATCCATTTGCGCTTGGCCATCTCTTCGACGAAAGGCGGCAGCTTGTAGGTTTCGCGGGATTCGTCGTTGGGCGCGGTCTCGTAAATATTCTTAACGACGTGCATCAGCACATCGAGCCCGACGACGTCGGCGGTGCGAAACGTGGCCGATTTGGGCCAGCCGACGGCGGGGCCGGTGCAGGCGTCCACTTCTTCGATGGTCATAGCCAGAGATTGCATCAGGCGCAGCGCGTTGAGCATCGAAAAGGTGCCGATGCGATTGGCGATGAAGTTTGGCGTGTCTTTCGCGAGGACGACGCCTTTACCGAGCTGGCGGTCGCAGAACCCGGAAAGGGTGTTGAGGACATCGGGCGAAGTCTTCGGACCGGCGATAACTTCGACAAGTTTCATGTAACGCGGCGGATTGAAGAAGTGCGTGCCGGCCCAGTGCTGCTGAAATTCTTCCGGGAGCCCTTCGGCGATCAGGTGGACGGGCAAGCCGGAGGTGTTCGTGGTGACGATGGAGCCGGGCTTGCGGAACTGCGCGACTTTGGCGAGCAGGCCACGCTTGATTTCGAGATTTTCGGCGACGACTTCGATGATCCAATCAGCGTCGGCGATGCGAGGAAGATCGTCTTCAAAATTCCCGGTGGAAACTTTGGAGGCGAGAGCGGGCGTGAAAAAAGCCGCAGGCCTGGCTTTCTTGGCAGCGTCGAGGCCGGCGAGAACGATTTTGTTGCGGTCGGAGGGAGCGGCATCTTTGGGAACGATGTCGAGCAACAGGCAGGGGAGGCCGGCGTTGGCGAAATGCGCAGCGATGCGGGCGCCCATGGTGCCGGCGCCGAGGACGACTGCTTTTTGGATGCGATGGGTCATGACCAGGCCTTGAGCAGCAGGATTAGCACGGAAGAACAGGTTACAAAATGGGAAGCCACGGGTCAAACAGGTGTTTGGTAACGGGCGGGAGCAGACTAAAATCGGGATATGGCGAACGAAAAGGAAACGAGCGCGCAAAGTTTACTGCGGAGCGCGAAGGATTGGTTTCGCGCGTTCAGCAACGGGTATACGTCGGTGGGCGAGCGGCGGCCGCGCGTGGGGTTGGCGCTGGCGGGCGGGTTCGCGCGCGGCATCGCGCATCTTGGTGTGCTGCGGGTGTTTCGCGAGGCCGGAATTCCGATCGACATGGTGGCGGGGACGAGCGTTGGCGCGCTGATTGGCACTGGCTACTGCGCTGGGGCTTCGCTGGAGATGATGGAGCAAATCGCTTGCGAAACGAAGTTCACGGATTTCGGGCGATGGACTCCGTCGTGGATGGGATTGGCGACGAACCAGCGGATGGAGCAGTTCATGGCGCGCTTTTCTTCAATCAAGAATTTTGAAGAGCTGCAGACTCCGCTGGCGATTGCGGCCACGGACATCAATGCGGGCTTGCCGGTGTATTACTACCAGAAGGGGCCGATCGGGCCGGCGCTGCGGGCTTCCTGCGCTTACCCGGGATTATTCGTTCCGATTCAACACGAGGGGCGAACGCTGGTGGACGGATTCTTGACGGCGCTGGTGCCTTATGAAGGATTGCTGCTGATGGGCGCGGAAGTGGTGATTGCCGTGTACCTGGAGCCGGGAATGCACGGGGAGCCGCGGACGTTTACGGATATTTTGAGCCGGTCGTTCACGATTATTCAGAGGCACGCGGACCTGGAATGGCGGCAGTATGCGGACGTGATTATCGAGCCGGACGTGACGCCGTTTGTGTGGGACGATTTTACTAAGACGCCGGAGATGGTGAGGGCGGGTGAAGAAGCAGCGATGAAGATGCTGCCGGCAATCCGGGCGGCGATTGAGGGGAAGAGGAAGAAGGCGGAGGAGTAGGAGTAGGAGTAGGAGTGGGAGAAGAGTTCACCACAGAGTTCACAGAGAACACCGAGGTTCCGAAGGAACGGCCCGCCACGGAAGGCGGGCCCTACAACAGTTTTACTTCCACTTGAACCGGTTGGCCTTCGCCTTTGCCGCGTTGGGTTAGCCAGGCAGCGAGGCCTTCGGCGAAGCGCTCGGGGGTGAGGCGGAAGCTGGCTTCGAGGCGGCCGTCGGCGACGGGGAGCGTGTCGTCGAAATCGGCGGAGTTGGTGAAATTGCGCATGGAGAATTGATCGAGCCAGTCGAGGGGGCAGGGGCGGCGCTCGCCGCGGATGAGGACGTCGACCTGAAATTTTTGGGCGTACATGGAAGTCAGGATACCACTTCGGGTCACGGGTAAACTTGCTTCGGGGGTTGGCGGTAACATACACTGGGCAGGTTTGGAGAACGTAACAGAGTGTTCCGCCAGTCTCAGATGCATCCGCGCGATCAGGACGGGCCGGATCGGGCGCATCCATTCCATTCTTCGATGCAGCCCATAAAAATTTGGGGGTAACACCGTGGCGACGCCAATGGAAGCCTGGGTAGAGGAATCAGCCCGGCTGACCAAGCCAGACAAGATTGTTTTTTGCGACGGGTCGGAAGCCGAGAACCAGGCCATCCTCAAGGAAATGCTGAAGAAGGGCGATTCCTTCCAGCTGAACGAGAAAACCTACCCAAACTGTTACCTCCACCGAAGCGACCCAAGCGACGTGGCCCGCACCGAACACCTCACCTTTATCTGCACCCCGAAAAAAGAGGAAGTTGGACCCACCAACAACTGGATGGACCCCGAGGGAGCGAAGTTCAAGCTTGGAAAGCTGCTGGACGGGGCGATGCGCGGGCGGACGATGTACGTGGTGCCCTACATCATGGGGCCTGTGAATTCGCCGATCAGCAAAATCGGCGTGGAAGTGACGGACAGCCCGTACGTGGTGGCGAACATGCGGATCATGTGCCGCATGGGCAAGGTGGCACAGGATAAGCTGGGGAGTTCGAAGGATTTTGTGCCGGGGCTACACTCGGTGGGTGACCTGGATCCGTTGCGGCGATACATCGCGCATTTTCCGGAGGAGCGGCTGATCTGGAGCGTGGGATCGGGCTACGGCGGAAACGCGCTGCTCGGAAAGAAATGCTTCGCGCTGCGGATTGCCAGCTACATGGCGCGGGAGCAGGGCTGGATGGCCGAGCACATGCTGATCCTGGGACTGGAATCGCCGGGCGGGAAAGTGACCTACATGGCGGCGGCGTTTCCGAGCGCCTGCGGGAAGACGAACCTGGCGATGATGGTATCCACGCTGGAAAGCCAGGGATATAAGGTGTGGACGGTCGGCGACGACATCGCTTGGATGAAAATCGGCGCGGACGGATACCTGCATGCCATCAATCCGGAATCGGGCTTCTTTGGTGTAGCGCCGGGGACTGGCCGAAAGACGAATCCGAACGTGATGGACGCGCTGAAGCACGACACGATTTTCACGAACACAGGAGTGACGGCGGAGAATGAGCCGTGGTGGGAAGGAATCGGTGGGGAGCCGCCGGCGGGATTGATCACCTGGCGCGGGGAAAAGTGGGACCCCTCGAAGGGCGTGGCGGCGCATCCGAACGCGCGGTACACCGTGCCCGCGGCGCAATCGCCGAGCATTTCGCCGAAGTGGGAAGCGCCGGAGGGCGTGCCGATTTCTGCGTTCATTTTTGGCGGGAGGCGGGCGCGACTGGCGCCGCTGGTCTATCAATCCTTCAACTGGCAGCACGGCGTGTTTGTCGGGGCGACGATGGCGTCGGAAACGACGGCGGCGACGACTGGTGACGTGGGAATCACGCGGCGGGACCCGATGGCGATGCTGCCCTTCTGCGGTTACAACATGGCGGACTATTTCCAGCATTGGCTGGAGATGGGCAAGAAGATTCCGAATCCACCGAAGATTTTCCACGTGAACTGGTTCCGGAAGGGTGCGGACGGAAAGTTTTTGTGGCCGGGATACGGAGAGAACGTGCGCGTGCTGAAGTGGATCCTGGAGCGCGTGGAAGGGCGAGGCGAGGCGAAAGAGACGCCGATCGGATATGTTCCAACCCGCACGGGCCTGACGCTGGATGGAATGAAGATCGCCCCGGAGGCGTTGGACGAATTGTTCCGGGTGAACGCGGAAGATTGGGAAAGCGATCTGGCGGACAGCCGGGAGTTTTTGGCGAAGTTCGGTGAAAGGCTGCCTGCGGAGCTGCGCAAAGAGCATGAGGCGGTCGTCGGGCGGTTCCAGAAGTCCGTGCCGGCTTGAGAGTCGTAACGTCCACCTGAAGGTGGACTTGGGCTTGGTTAGCGTCTGCATGGTTAGTGTCCACCTGAAGGTGGACGCTACGCGCGAATAACTACTAAACATCAGCTACGTAAACAGGAAGTCACTCCTCCCCGAAACACTGTAGAATCGTCAACCATGTCGGCGGCCCTCTCAGTATCCACGCGTGTGGGTGTCTTTGTTGTGTTACTTACGCTCATTTTTTCTCCCTGGGCGTTCTCAGATACAACCTGGAACGGTATGTTGCGCGATGCGGCGGGAAAACCCGTGGCGGACGCGAAGATTACGTTGCGCGCCAGCTCCGGCGACCGAACGTACGAGGCGCGAACGGCGGCGACTGGGGCATTTGTGTTTTCCGGGATTGCGCCGGGGACATACACGCTGGCAGCCGAGTCGGCGGGCAAAACATGGGCAGCATCCAAGGCAATTGAGATAGCCGAGGGACGCGCGCCCAATCTGGAGCTTACGCTTTCCGCGACGGATCAGACGCTCGCCGTGGCCATAGCCGGGCAGCCGCAGGAGAGTACGAAGAAAGGCAGCGGGGGCGAACATCTTTCGAGCGATGAAGTTTCCGGTCTGCCGCTGAACGAACGCGACTTCAGCAAGTTGCTGCTGCTGGCCGCGGGCACGATGACGGACACCAACGGTGCGGCGAATTTCACGCAACAATTCGCGTTCAACGGGCAGCGCGGCGTGGCGACCGCGTTTGCGATGGACGGCGGTGCGACGACCGACCCGGAGCTGGGAGGCGCGACCTTTGCGAATTTCAACGTGGATGCGATTCACGAGGTGCAGTCGAATTCCGGGGTGATGCCCGCGGAAATCGGGCAGGGCGCGGCGGGGTTCACGAACGTGGTGACAAAATCGGGAACCGGCCAGTTGCATGGAAGCGCGTTTGAATTCGTGCGCAACGCGGCATTCGATGCGCGCAATTTTTTCGACCATATAAACCCGTTGGACCCGCGGCGGATTCCTCCGTTTGTGCGCAATGAATTCGGCGCGACGATCGGCGGACCGGTGGTGCTGCCGGGAATTTATGACGGGCGCGGGAAGACGTTCTTTTTTGGCGAGTACGCGGGGTTCCGGCAAGTGCTGGGCACGACGCAGGTGTTCGCAGTGCCGACCGCCGACGAACGAAAAGGGATTGATACGACGAGTTTTCCCGGAGACACGCTGACCGTGCCGGTAAGCCCGCAAATTGCCGCGATTCTGGCGCGATACCCCTTGCCGAATGATCCAACGGGCTCGTTCGGGGCGAGGACGTATGCGGCGTCTTCAAAAGTGGTGACGGATACGGACCAATTTTCGATTCGCGTGGATCACAAACTTTCTGACAAGGCCACGCTTTTCACACGGTTCAGCCTGAACAACGTGGACGGCCCAACGACGAACCCGGATCAGACGGCGATCGATCCCAGCTTCGCGGTGAAATTTCTCGATCACCAGCGAAATGCGGCGGTGAGCTACGCGCGGACGTTTTCGCCGCAGCTGAATTCGACGACGCTCTTTGACTATGTGCGCAGCACGCCGGTGTTCCCCTCAACCAACCACACCGATATCGGGCTGGCGTTCGGCGACGGACTTTTCGAGGGGTTCAATTCAGCGGACGGATCCATTTTCGGTTCGTATGGAAACGTGTTTCAGTTCAAGCACGACATGAGTTACGTGCACCGCGGGCACGTTTTCAAATGGGGCGTGGATATTCGCTGGAACCGGGATACTACGGTGTTCGGGAGCAACCCGAGCGGCATATATTCCTTCGGCGGAGGAACCGCCTATTCGCCGGTGTTCATCCAGTCGGCGAGTGGGACACACAATATTCTTCCAGGCGATCCGCTGCCCGATTCCCTGCTGGGTTTGCTGACGGCGACTCCCTACGAGTACACGATTTCGGCGCCCTATCGGCTGACGCCGACGGGAGACAGATTTGACGCAGCGGCGGTGCGGCGAGAGGCCTACGCGTTTTATTTTCAGGACACATGGAAAGCGACGACGCGGCTGAGCATCAATTACGGATTGCGGTACGAGGTAAACAGCCGGATCAAAGAAGCGAACAACCGGACCTCGGTGGCAACGCCAGTGGGGCCGGACGGAGCGCCGGCGGATTTCCTGACGCCGGGGGCGACGCAGCAGTTTTTGTACAATCCGCAGCCCATTTATCCCGTGGATTGGAACGGATGGGCGCCGCGCGTGGCGGTGGATTATAGGCTGACGAAAAAAACGACGTTGCACGCGGGCGGCGCAATCACGACGATTCTGCCGAATTTATGGCAGGACAATTTTGCGACCGGCGGCTTGCCGTTTGTGGTGCAGCCGCTGGTGACGGCGCTGCCGGACGTGCCAGTTCCCTTCTCGAATACGATTGTGCCGCAGCAGGTGCCGGAGCCGTTCACGACTTCGGGGCAACCGTTGTTTGCGTCGGGCAGCACTTCGAACGTTGCCGCAAACACGCCCATTGATTTGCCACGATTTCAGAAGGATCTGGAGGCGCTGACGCCTGGCGATCAGACGCAGTTGCTGAGCGTGAGCGTGATGTCGCGGAATTTCAAGAACGGGTACATCGGCACGTACACGGCGGGCTTCGATCATGATTTCGGGATCGTGCGCTGGAATGCGGCGTACGTGGGAACGGCGGGGATTCATCTGGGCCGCGTGTTCGCTCCGAACGGGTATGCGGGCGCTGGACCGCAGTTCGCACGATTCACACAATTTGATTCTTCGGGCAACGCAACCGGCGGATTCGGTCCGGAATATGTGATGGCCACTGATTCGCATTCGAATTACAACGCGCTACAGACCAGCGTGAGCGGAACGAACGCAAAGATCGGGCTGAATTTTGCGGCGAGCTATACGTTTTCAAAGTCCATCGACGACACCAGCGCGGTGCTGGGAGGAGTGCCCGGGAGCGCGGGAGCGATTCTGCAAACGTTCGCGCAAGATCCCTTGGATGAACGGGCGGAGAAAGGCCCGTCCACCTTCGACGTGACCCATGTTTTTTCGGTGAGCGTGTTCCAGTCGCTGCCGTTCGACAAGGTGAGTTTCCTGCAGCCGGTGAGCCGGTACGTAACCGGCGGCTGGCAATTATTGAACATCACGACCATCACCAGCGGGCCGCCGTTCACGGTCTATTCGGGAGTTCAGCAGACCAGCGCCGGCGCCGGAGGAACGGACCGGCCCGACCTGATCACGATGCCGGACTTCTCCACCAGCCGGGCGAGACAGGAAGATTATTTTGGGCTGGGCAATAACAACAGCTCGTTCTTTTTTATTCCGGTGAACGTGACGGGAGGGACTGGGCCGAATCAGGGGCGATTCGGAACGCTGGGACGCGATACGTTTCGCGCCCCGGGATTCAAGCAGTTTGATTTTGCGTTGATCAAGGATACGCCGTTCGGGCAGCGGGGGAAAAGCGACCTGGGACTGGTGGAATTCCGGGCGGAGTTTTTCAATTTGTTTAACATCGTGAATTTCAGTTTGCCCTCGAATGTGGTGCGGGGGAGCGGGTTCGGGATTATCAGCCATACGGCGGGGACTTCGCGGCAGATACAGTTTTCGCTGAAGCTGATTTTTTAGGGGACGGATAAGAAGAAAGAGAAGACTTTAACGCAGAGTTCGCGGAGGAGACGCAGAGGGCGCAGAGTTAAGCGGAAGAAAAAACGTCGCTCTCAAGGGGCGTTATTGAATGCAACCTTTGGCGATCGTGTGTGGACCGTGAATGCGGGAGCGTTCCTCCCGCACTCCAAAGTCAGAGGAGATCCCGGATGGCGGTGTCGATGCGGACGTGGGTAACGGGATCGCCGCTTATGAGGTAGAGGTGGCCGTGGCCCATGGAGAAATTAACGAAGCGGCTGATGTGATAGTCCTCGTCGAGCGAGGTGAAAAGTTTCATGGTTTCTTCGGGGTCGAGGGCAAACGCTTCCAGTGCAACCGGGTCGCCCCATTGTTTGGCGAGTGAGGAGTAGCGGTCGACTACTTCTTTGAGAGTCAACATTTTGGAAACGCAGCCTGTGGTGCCTGAACATTTTTCGCGGCGCCCGGGATTCTGCAATGTGGAGTGTATCGCGCCCTGCTCGCGGGGGGAAGCGCGCCGGTTGGCGGCGAAAGGCGGGATTCGGTAAAATGTTATTTGAATCCAAAACGCATCGGAGGATCAATTTATGAGCATTGCCGTTGGACAGAAGGCGCCGGAATTCACGCTGCAGGACCAGAACAAGAAGGAAGTGAAGCTTTCCGATTTTGCGGGAAAGAAGAAAGTGGTTCTGGTGTTTTACCCGCTGGACTGGAGCCCGACCTGCACGAATGAGCACGCCTGTTTCGTGAACGACATGCGGAATTTCGAAACACTGGACGCGGAAGTGCTCGGCGTCAGCGTGGACAGTGTGTGGTCGCACAAGGCCTACGCGGAGAAGATGGGCATCAAGTATTCGCTGCTGGCGGATTTTCATCCGAAGGGCGCGATGAGCGAAAAGTACGGCATGTATATGGCGGACAAGGGCATCACCGGACGCTCGATCATCATCATTGACAAGGGCGGAAAGGTGGCCTGGGTGAAGGATTACGACATTCCCGTGGTGCCGGACGTGAAGGAAGTGGCGACAGCGTTGGGGGCCGTGAAGTAAAGGAAGTAAAGGAAGTAAAGGAAGTAAAGGAAGTAAAGGAAGTAAAGGAAGTAAAGGAAGTAAAGGAAGTAAAGGAAGTAAAGGAAGTAAAGGAAGTAAAGGAACGGAGTTTGGAGCCGGGCAGGGCGCAATGTTCATTGGGCCCTGCCCGGCTCTTCTTTTTTTGGAAAGTGTTCCGGTTCACCAAATTCCATAGAAAGTGCCGATTGCGGAAGTGAACGGAGAGGCCGGGAGGGTTTCGCTTTCCGTTTGTCTTGACTGTAACAGTCGTTTCATGTAACAGTCGTTACATGAAACTCCCCCAGCCTCCCCGCCGCGAAGTCCTCCTCGATGCCACCATCGAGTACATGTTGAAGCATGGCGTCGCCGACCTCTCGCTCCGCCCCCTCGCGGCCAAGGTCGGCAGCAAGGCGCGGCTCCTGATTTACCACTTCGGCTCGAAAGAATCCCTGGTCAGCCAGGCGATGATTGTCGTTCGGGATCGCGTCCAGAAGGCCTTCGCCGCGATGGTGGAAAATGGCCGCGGACACACGGCGGGGCAGATCATGCGGGCGTTCTGGCGCTGGGCCACCTCAAAGCAGCACCAGCGCTATCTGCGGCTTTTCTTTGAAGTCCATGGACTCGCTTTGCAGAAGCCTGCCCGCTACGGCAGGTACCTCGAGGGTGCGGTCAGCACGTGGGTGGAAATGATGACGGTGGTTTTGCCGGCGCATTTATCCCTGCCCAAACGCCGCGCCCTGGCCACCCTCGCCGTCAGCACCGTCGTCGGTTTGTTCCTCGACTACCTTTCAGCTGGCGACAAAAAGCGCAGTTCGCAAGCGCTGGAAATCTTTGCGACAAATTTCGATGAGCTGCTCCTGAAAGGGGCGTGATCCCCGCAATTTCTTGCTGGAATATTCGTTCGTCAAGGAGGCCCTTCCGTGAAGATCGCAGAATTCCTGAAAGTGATTCTGATCCCGTTGCTGGTGTTCATCGCCGCGCTGGGAATGATTCTTGTGGAAAGGCGGCGAGGCGGACGCAAGTGGCCGGAAGTGCGCGGGTGGTGGGCGCGCGCGCTGCTGCTGAACGGGTTTCAGGTGGGCGCCGTGTGGATTGCCGGTGTGGCGTGGAACAACTGGATGCTGCGGCATCGGCCGTGGAACGCCGACGCGCTAGGCGTCGCCGGCGGTTCGCTTCTCGGTTACCTGGCGATTACCTTCTTTTTTTACTGGTGGCACCGGTGGCGGCACGAAAGCGATTTCCTGTGGCGGTGGTTTCACCAGGTGCACCATAGCCCGCAACGCATCGAGGTGATCACCAGCTTCTATAAACATCCGTTCGAGATCCTGGCGGACAGCGCGTTGTCGAGCGCGATTCTCTATCTCGTCGCGGGGCTGGGCCCGGCGGCTGCCGCGGGCGGAGTCTTGCTCAGCGGGCTTGCCGAGCTCGTCTACCACTGGAATATTCGCACGCCCTACTGGCTGGGTTTCCTGTTTCAACGGCCGGAGAGCCACTGCATTCATCACGAAAAAGGCGTGCATTCCTTCAACTATTCCGACCTGCCGTTATGGGACATGCTGTTCGGCACGTTTCGCAATCCTCGCGAGTGGAACGCGCAGTGCGGTTTTGAGCCCGCCCAGGAACTCCGCTTCGGAGAAATGCTCATAGGACGCGATGTACACGCGCCGGTGCGGGGAGATTTGCAGCCATGAGGAAACCGGTGATCGCACTGCTGGCGCTTGGAATATTGCAGATGACCGCGGACCTGCTGCACCTGCGGGCATTGAAGGGGGTGGCGGCCGCGACCGCGGCATCCCCCGCGCCAAAAGTATTTTCTTCTGTGCGCGGCCTGGAGACTTACTCCTCCCGATTCTTTGTGGAGTGGACCGACAAGTCCGGTGCGTTTCATTCAACGAAAATCAGCCCGGAGAATACCGCCGGCTTGCGGGGGCCATACAACCGGCGCAACGTGTACGGCGCGGTCCTCGCGTACGGGCCGGTGCTGCAATCGGATCCATCCCTTCGCCCGATGTTCGAGGCCGTCTCGCGCTACGCACTTTGTGGAGACGCGCCGCTTTTGCGGGAACTGGGGATTCCGGTGACAGAAATTCGCGGCGTGCCCCGCATCCGCATTGAAACGCGGAGCGGCACGCAAGCCGGCGATCTGCCGTTGGAGTATGAACCGTCATGCAAATGAAAAATGGCTGGACTCGAGGCCAATTTCGTATTTTCCGCGTGACCCTGGGCCTCTACCTGACTTACCACTTTCTGAGCCTTCTACCTTGGGGGCCGGAACTCTTCTCCTCACAGGGAGTTCTCCCTCAGGGATCGATGAGTCCCTTGTTCCATCTGTTTCCCAATTTATTTCTTCTCTGGGACTCTCCGCTGTTCGTGCAGGCTTGCCTGCTGGCCGCCGCGATTTTCAGCTTTTTCCTCGCCGTCGGAAAGTACGATCGAGTGATGGCGATTCTGGTCTGGTACGCGTGGGCGTGTCTCGACGGCAGAAATCCGTTGATTGGCAATCCTTCTCTTCCCTTCATCGGATGGCTGCTGCTTGCCTACGCGCTGGTTCCGCCGTTATCTGACCGCAAGGAATTCTCTTCCGGCAGTGAGGCCACCGGCTCATGGAAGCTGCCGGGGGATATTTTCGCCGCCGCCTGGATCCTGATGGCCCTTGGCTATACATACAGCGGATACTGCAAGCTGATCAGTCCGTCGTGGATGGATGGCACCGCGCTTCGCCAGGTGCTGAGCAATCCGCTGGCTCGCGATACGGTGGTTCGCACTACCCTGCTCGCCCTGCCCGCGCTTTGGCTGAAAGCCGCGACGTGGGCCGCGCTTTTCCTGGAATTGGCGTTCGCCCCCCTCGCTCTTTTGCGGCGGTTGCGGCCGTATCTCTGGCTGGCGATGGTGGTTTTGCATCTCGGCCTGCTGGTACTGGTGAATTTTTCAGACCTCACCCTCGGCATGTTGATGCTGCATTTCTTCACCTTCGATCCTGCGTGGGTTCCCTCGCCAAGACCCGCCGGGCAGGCGATTTTTTATGATGGACATTGCGGCCTCTGCCATGGATTGGTGCGGTTTGTGCTGAGTGAAGACCAATCGGCGCATCCTTTTACGTTCGCCCCGCTGCAGGGAGAAGAGATCAAGCGAAGCATCGCGGACAGCGTACGCGCCCGGCTTCCGGACAGCGTCGTGGTCGTGGAAGAAAATAAAAACGTGCTTACTAGATCGACGGCGGTGATTTATGTCCTGAGGCGGTTGGGTGGCCTGTGGTTCTTCAGCGCCACGCTTCTGAGTCTGACACCGCGAGCTTTGAGGGACATGGCGTATGACGGAATCGCATCGGTTCGCAAGAGAATCTTCGGAACGACCGAGGCAGTGTGTCCGCTGGTTCCGCGGCCGTTGCGGGCGCGGTTCCTGGATTAGTTTGCGATTCTTGGTCTGGGGTATTGGTGGCCGGTCTGAAGACCGGCCACTACTTTTTTAGGGGAGGCTCGGTAGGTTTCGCCGGGGCTGAAGATGGTGTGGCGGCGGACGCGGAGAAGGAGCGGACCAGGATTACCAGTTGCCAGCGCTGGTCTTCGGTCAGCTTTTTGCGGAAAGAGGGCATGGGCTTGCGGCCCTGGGTGATCTGATAAAAGATTTCGCCGTCGGTGAGGGAGTTCATGTGTTTCACATCGGTGAGGTCGCTCGGTGAAGGGTCGTACATCATTGCGTCGGAACCGTCGCCCTTGCCTGAATCGCCATGGCAGTTGGCGCAGTATTCGTTGTAGACGGGTTTCGCGGCGCCGAGATTGGCGTCGGTGGAGGCGAACGGATTCTTGCGCAGCTTGTCTTCGAGAGGAACTTTCCAGGGCGTTTTGTGGAACGCGGCGAGGCCGATCGAGAGGAAGATGAGAAGGATGACGAGAGCGAGGAGGAGTTTGGCGAGTGTTTTCGGTTTTTTAGCAGGAGTGGTCATGTTTTGTTCACAGGGAAAATTCTCGCATAGGTGAGGATGAGCGGGAAGCGGGAAGTGGATTGGCCGGTGGGGTTTAGTGCGTAAAAGCGGAAGTTGCACTTCCGCACTCAATATTAAGCGGGGCGGAGGATCAGCCAGAGGAGTTCGCCGTTGAAGAAGAGGATGGCAGCGGCGACGAACCACGCGACGACGGTGGTGACGCGGGAGTTGACGAAGTCGCCCATCTTGGCGCGCTCGCTGGTGAATTGCACCAGCGGAATCACGGCGAACGGCAACTGAAAGCTGAGAATCACCTGGCTGAGGATCAGGAGCGCCATCAGCTTCCCTTCCCCGGCGATGGCGATGACGAGGATGGCGGGGATGATCGCGATGGAGCGAGTGATGAGCCGGCGCAGCCAGGGCTTCAGGCGGATATCGATAAAACCTTCCATCACAATCTGACCGGCGAGGGTGCCGGTGAGCGTGGAGTTTTGCCCGGAGGCCAGCAGGGCGCAGGCAAATAGAGTGCTGGCGAGTCCGGCGCCGAGAGTGGGGCTGAGAAGTTTATAGGCCTGGGTTATGTCCGCAACTTCACTGAGGCCGCGGGTGTGAAATGCGGCGGCGCCGAGAACGAGAATGGCGGCGTTGATGAACAGGGCGAAGAAGAGGGCGACGGTGGAGTCGATGACGGCGTAACGCAAGGCTTCGCGTTTTTCTGATTTTTTCTGGCCGAAGGCGCGCGTCTGCACGATGCTCGAGTGGAGATAGAGATTGTGCGGCATCACGGTGGCGCCGAGGATGCCGATGGCGATGTAGAGCATCTCCTTGTTGCGCAGGATTTCCGCATGAGGAATGAAGCCGCGGGCGGCTTCGCGCCAGATCGGGTGGGCGAAGAAGATTTCGTACGCGAAGCACAGGCCGATGCTGGCGATGAGCGTAATGACGAAGGCTTCGATCAGGCGGAAGCCGCGGCCCTGAAGGGCGAGGACGATGAGGACGTCGAAGGCGGTAAGGAGCACGCCGAGGAGCAGAGGGATGTGAAAGAGGAGGTTAAGGGCGACGGCGGAGCCCAGGACTTCGGCGAGATCGCACGCGGCGATGGCAAGTTCGCAGGCGACCCAGAGAAAAATGGACACGCGGCGGGAATAGTGGTCGCGGCAGGCCTGGGCGAGGTCGCGTCCGGTGGCGATGCCAAGTTTCGCGGAGAGCGCCTGGAGAAACATCGCGAGCATGTTGCTGATCAGGACGACGCTAAGGAGCGCGTAGCCGAATTTGGAGCCGCCGCCGATGTCGGTGGCCCAGTTGCCGGGATCCATATAGCCGACAGCGACGAGGTAGCCGGGGCCGGCGAAGGCCAGGATTTTGCGAAACCAGTGCGCATTGTGAGAGACGGGAATGCTACGGTGAGATTCCGGGAGAGAAGGGAGAGTGAGGGCGCGGCGCCACGCCGAAGTTTCTGCCTGATCGGCGGGGAGCGCCGGGGCGGTGGAGAATCGTTTGGAAAAAATGTCGGACATGGACCGTATTAACTATAGTTAACTTCTCTTATAAAGTAGAATTAACTAGGCCGGATGTCAATAGGACTTATCGAAGAGGATACGGAAAAGAGTCAATTCAGAGGTGGGAGCAGAGGACGCAGAGAAACGAAGAGCGGCCCGCCCCGTAAAGCCATTCGGGGTGCAAACAACGCACCTCAGAAGGCGGCCGCTACAACGGCAAGCGGGAAAATGGCAGGCGGGGCCCCGACCCGGCCGGGGCCGCGACGGGTGGGGTGGATGGGGCTGTGGTACTTTGGGAGAGGAATTTTGGGAGAACATCATGGATGAGAAGCAGCAAGCACCGCAACCGGGGCAAGTGCAGATCAAAGCGGATGAGAAAGAACTGCAGGGGTTGTACAGCAACCTGGTGATGATCCAGCACCACGCGGAGGAGTTCACACTGAATTTTGTGTACATCTTCCCCAATGGAACACAGGGGAAGCTGTTGAGCAGCGTGATTGTGAGTCCAGGGCATGCGAAGCGCATCATGAGAGCTCTGGAAGAAAACATTAAACGCTTTGAGGCGGCGTACGGGCCGATCAAAGAAGGGCCGGAGGGCACGCCGATGCCGGGAGCGAACATCGGGTTCGTGCAGTAGAGCGGGCGGGAGCGCGGGGAGAGCGGAGTGCGATTTCAGGCCGCGAGCGACCAGTCAATGCTGGCTTATCTGGGCGAAGAGATCGGCGCGGCGACGCACGAGCGCGTGGTGCGGCTTCTGCGGTTGCTGCAGCGGGAGCCGATCAAATGGCTGCGGAATATCCAACCGGCGTATTGCTCGCTGCTGATTACGTTTGACGCGGCCGCGGTGGATCACGCCGAAGTTCAGAAAACAATTTCGAAACTCGAAAAGCGCGCGAAAAAATCGCCGGCGGCACAACCTCGCCTGGTGGAAGTCCCCGTGTGTTACGGCGGGGAGTTCGGCCCGGACCTGGAGGATGTGGCGGAACAACACGGTTTGACGGCGGAGAAAGTGGTTGAGCTGCACATCGCGCAAACGTATCACGCTTACTTTTTGGGATTTGCGCCGGGGTTTGCCTACCTGGGAGATGTGGTGGAAGAAATCGCGATGCCGCGATTGGAGACGCCGCGGAAGGAAGTCGCAGCGGGAAGCGTTGGAATTGCGGGACGGCAGACGGCGGTGTATCCGTTTGCGACGCCGGGCGGCTGGCGATTGATTGGCAGGACGCCGCTGGAAATATTCCGGAAAGACCGCGAGCCGATGGGGCTGATTGCGATTGGGGATCAGGTGAGGTTCCGTCCAATCACACGCGAGGAGTTTCTGGCGGCGAGGCGGGCATGAGTCTGCTGGTGGTGGAGTCGCCGGGATTGCAGACGACAGTGCAGGATTTTGGGCGCGAAGGATATGGTGTGCTGGGAATTTCGGCCTCGGGCGCGGCGGACGCGGTGGCGCTACGCTTGGGGAATTTGCTTCTGGAGAACAAACCCGGCACGCCGGCGCTGGAGATGACGCTGACCGGTGGAACATTTGTGTTTCCCGATGGAGCGGTGATTTGCCTGGCAGGCGCAAATTTTGGAGCGCAGGTGGATGGGCAGTCGCTGGAGATGTGGAGGCCGCACGCGATTCTGCCGGGGAAACACTTGGTGCTAGGTGCGACCCGGGATTTTGCGCGGTGTTATTTGTGCGTGGCGGGAGGAGTTGGCGTGGTGGATTTTCTCGGGAGCGCTTCGACGCACCTGGTGAGCGGATTGGGAGGATGGGAAGGCCGGGCGCTGCGGAAAGGCGATGTGCTGCAGATCGGCAGGCTCGGGAAAAATATCCGGCGAAGAAAGCTTAGAACAGGAGTTCTGGAAGAAGTGAAGCCGAAGCAAACCTTGCGAGTGACGCGCGGGCCGCAGTTCGATTGGTTCACGGCAGAGGCGCGGAGCGCGCTGGCGGGCGGCGAGTTTGTGGTGAGCGAGGAATCAAACCGCATGGGGTTACGGCTGGACGGGCCGCGGCTGACCGCGGACGGAACTGCGGAAATGATCAGCGAGGGCGCGCCGCTGGGGGCGATTCAGGTTACGCCGTCGGGGCAGGCCATCATCTTGTTTGTCGAACAGCAGACGACAGGCGGCTATCCAAAGATTGCGAATGTGATTGCGGCGGATTTGCATTGCGTGGGGCAGTTGCGGCCGCGGGATGCGATTCAGTTTGAAGAAGTCTCCCTGGCAGGGGCTCGCGCGTTGTGGATCGAGCGGGAGAAATTGTTGAGTTCGGAGGAGCGGCTGTTTCTATGAGGCGCGTGGATTTGAATTGCGACATGGGTGAACTGCCGGAGATGCTGGCGGATGGAAGCCAGGAAGCGCTGATGAAGTTCGTGACGTCGGTGAATGTGGCCTGCGGCGGACATGCGGGCGATGAAGAGATGATGCGGACAACGATCCAGCAGGCGCTGCGGCACCGCGTGGCGGTGGGTGCGCATCCGGGTTACGAGGATCGCGCAAATTTTGGGCGGGTGCCGCTGAATCTGAGCGCAGAGAAAATTCGGGATTCGGTTTACCGCCAGGTGGTGACGCTCGGAAAGATTGCGGAGAAGTGTGGCTCGGCGGTCGTGCATGTAAAACCGCATGGGGCGCTTTATAACCAGGCGGCGCAGGATGCGGAAATTTCGCGAGGAATTGCGGATGGCGTACGGCGGTGGGGGCAGGATGTGGTGATGGTAGGGCTGGCGGGATCGGTAATGCTGGAGGAGTTTCGCGCGGCGGGGTTTCGCGTGGCGGCGGAGGCGTTCGCGGACCGTCGGTACGAAAAGGACGGAAGTTTGCGTGCGCGTAAATTCCGGGATGCGTTGCTGGATGCGCCCGAGAAGGCGGCAGAGCAGGCAGTGCGAATTGCGGCGGGGCGCGGAGTGTTGACACGCGAGGGAACGGCGGTGGCCGTGGAGGCGCAGACGATGTGCATCCACGGGGACACGCCGGGGGCCGAACGGATTGCGGAATCGGTGCGGGGGGCGCTGGAGGCCGCGGGAGTTATGGTGCGGGCGCTGTCGGGAGAGCGATGAGGTTACGCACAAGATTTGGCGAAGATGCTCAGTGCGTAAAAGCGGGCCGGCCGGGTCGGCCCGCACTCAAAATTAGAAGCCAGGTGTCCGCCCCGGGGATAGCCATGCAAAAGCCGGGAGAACACGTGAAGACAATTTTTGAGAGTAGAATTGCCAGGATTTGGCGGGTACGGTAAAGTAGAAAGAGTTGTTGCCGTGTTTGAATGGGCCTGTAGCTCAGGTGGCTAGAGCGCGCCCCTGATAAGGGCGAGGTCGGTGGTTCAAGTCCACCCAGGCCCACCATTTTCACCATGCACATATTTGCGTATTCCACCTCATGTCAGTTGATGTCTTTGATTGAACCCACCTTGAACTCGGCCCTCAAGCGCTGCCCTTGCCAAAAGTGAACTTGGTGAACCAGTCTGAAACTTCGCCGCGCGTGTAATTCACACCTTTGCTGAGAAATAAACAATAAGGAGGGCATTTTGGTTTTTGTGTGTGGACTCTGGCGTGCCTGAGAGATTTGGGGAGTTGTGTCAGGACGCATATGGCGGGATTGGGAAGCCAGGAACTCTACCGGATGGTGCTGGATTCGCTGCCGGTGGCGGTGTGTGCCGTGGATGGCGGCGGCAAGGTGATCCTGTGGAATGAAGGCGCCGAACGGGTAAGCGGATACCTGCGGCAGGACGTGTTAGGCCGAATGTGCACAGAAGCGTTCCTGGAGCACGCGGATGAGGGCAACAACCCGTTGGATGGAAATGCGAATCCGCTGATGGAAACGATGAGGGACGGAAGGTGCCTGAACCTGCGCGCCTCGCTGCGGAAGAAGTCCGGTCAATCGGTGGGCGTGCACGTGCGGACGGTACCGCTGCGCGGCGACGACGGGCGGATGCAGGGAGCCGCGGAGCTTTTTGAAGAAATGGTTGCGCGGACGCCGACGGACCGGCGCCATAACAAACTGGCGGTGGCGGGCTGCGTGGACCAACTGACCGGCATCCTGAATCACAGCATGATACTGGCGCACCTCCAGGAGGCATTGAGCCTGCACAAGGTGTATCCGGTGCCGTTTTGTGCGCTGTGCATATCAATCGACGGCTTGGCCAAGATCCGTGAGCGGTTCGGGCAGGCGGCGGTGGACGCGACGCTGCACGTCGTGGCACAAACGTTGGAGAGCGCGTTACGACCGAACGATTTCCTTGGGCGATGGTTGGAACAGGAGTTCCTGGTGATCCTCACGGAATGCAACGAGAGCGACGTGGCGAAGGTGGGAGAACGGTTGGGAAGGATGGCGCAACGCGCCCATGTGAGCTGGTGGGGCGACACGTGGAGCGTGACGATTTCGATTGGAGCGACGCAGGCGCAGGACATGGACACTGCGGGCGGAGCGGTCAGCCGCGCGGAAGAAGGGATGCGGAAGAGCATCGACGCCGGCGGAAATCAGATCGTGGTCGTAACTCATTAAATTTCGGCGGCCAGGCGAGGGGCATTTGACATGTTCGTGATCATCGGGATTGTGATCGTAATCGCGGCCATTGTGGGCGGGTACCTGATGGAGCACGGGAATATTCGCGTGCTGCTGCAGCCGGCGGAACTGTTGATCATCGGGGGAGCGGCGCTGGGAACGGTCTTGATTGCCAACCCTCTGCATATCTTGAAAAAAATCATCGGGGGACTAACGGCGGTGTTTGGCGGCTCGAGATTTACCAAAGCGCACTATCTCGAAAGCCTGAAGATGCTGTACGAACTGTTTTCTCGCGCGCGCAAGGAAGGGCTGATGGCCTTGGAGGCGGACAGCGACAATCCAGAGCAAAGCCCGGTGTTTTCGAAATACCCGAAATTCCTGAAAGATCACCACGCCCTGCCGTTCGTGTGCGACACCATCCGCATGGCCGCGGGCGGAGGGATTGAGCCGTTCGACGTGGACCAGATGATCGAAAACGACATGGAAGCGCACCATCACGATATGGCACAGCCGGTGGCAGCTCTTTCGACGATGGCCGATGCGCTGCCCGGCCTGGGGATTGTGGCGGCCGTGCTGGGTGTGGTGATTACGATGGGCGCGCTGGGAGGCCCTCCCGAAGAGATCGGACACAAAGTGGCGGCGGCGCTGGTCGGAACCTTTTTGGGGATTCTGCTTTGCTACGGATTCATCGGGCCGATCGCGGCGAACATGCTCAAGGCAACGGAAGAAGAACACGCATTCTATCAAGTGCTGCGCGTGGTCATCGTGAGCTTCATCAAAGGCTCACCGCCAACGATTGCCGTGGAGTTCGGAAGGCGGGCAATTCCCGGCAACGTGCGGCCGTCGTTTCAGGAAACGGAAAAATACATCAAGGACAAGGGCGGGGACGCAGCCGCCGCACCCCCGGCTGAGAAACCGGCCTAGCGATGCCCGGACCACCGCCAATCATCATCAAGAAGAAAGTAAGCCACGGCGGCCACCACGGTGGCGCGTGGAAGGTGGCGTACGCGGACTTTGTGACCGCGATGATGGCGCTGTTCATCGTTTTGTGGCTGATGAACAGCAGCGTCAAGATTCAGAAGGCGGTGGGCGGCTATTTCAAGGACCCCACCGGAACTTCGAAGATGGTCGGAACCGATATGCTGGGCGCCGGCGAAAACTTTGTAGTGAACAAGGACAACATGGAACAGTTGAAGGAGCAACTGCAGAAGTCCATCCGAGAAGTGCCGAAGTTCGACAAGCTCGAAAACCACATTGACATGACGGTGACCAACGAAGGGTTGCGAATTGAATTGACGGAATCGGCGGCGGGAACCTTTTTCGACAGTGGCAGCGCGCGGATGAGCGCCGACGGAAGCGATCTGCTGAAAATGTTGGCGCAGGAATTGGGCAAGCTCCCGAATCATCTCGCGATGGAGGGTCACACGGATTCGAAGCCATACCCGGCGGGAGCGCCATACGGAAACTGGGAATTGTCCGCGGATCGGGCGAACGCGGCGCGGCGGATGATGCAGGGAAACGGAATCCGGGAAGACCAGGTGACCCAGGTGCGAGGGTTCGCGGATCAGAAATTGCGAAAGCCGGATGCACCGCAGGATCCATCGAACCGCCGGATTTCACTGATCGTCCAATATCTGGAGAAGCAGGCCTCGGCTGAGGCCGGGGCTGGCGAAAAAGCCGGGGGCGAGGGCGGAGCCGGAGCTGAGGCAAAAGACGGCAAAGAAGCGGGCAAGACGGAAGGAGCAAAGAGCGGGGAAACGGGCGAGAAAAGGAAAGAGTGAAGGGGCTTGTTAAGCGTTCCATTCGAGGGAAGTACTGCTCCGCACCGGCTTTAAACGAGATTCGGGGAACCTGGCCGGAATTATGATTCAACGCCGGCCTGTCGCAACTTCGGGCTAACGTCACTCATCAAAAAAAGCGGAAAGAAAGGGCGGGTGTGCGCGAAACTTAGCGCGCAGTCCCGGGTTTGAGCTGGGGGATCGCCGATCCGTTCGGCGGCAGTGTCTTCAGTTTCACTCGGGGATGGTAGCGAGGTTCTAGCAACTGGCCGAACGTACCCACCCAAGCTGGACACTGGCGGGACCACTTGTGGCTGGCAGGATCCAGGTCAATTTATCTTAAGGAGCGGCATGAACATGAAATACCGAGCAACAGGCGTTGCGCTGCTGGCGCTATTGATGCTGACGGCCATTTCGGCCCGGGCGCAGGAGCGCTTCGAGGTTTCCCCGTTCGTGGGCTTTGAAACCAGCGGATCGTATCCGGTGAATTTGAGCTCCAACACCATAATCGCCAATCCGATCGACAGGTTGCGCGTCAATCAGGCCACTTCCTATGGAACATTTCTAGGGTACAACCTCACGGAAAATGTCCAGACGGAATTCATGTGGGACCGCAACAACACTTCCTACAGCGCGCGGCAGATCCTCGACGGCACCTACGTCAAGGCGTACAACTCCGATATCGACCAGTTTCAGTTCGGATTTCAATACATGTTTCTCGACAGCAGTCACAGGTTGCGGCCGTACGCGGCAGCGAGCGTGGGCTTCACGCACGATTCGAATGGCGGAGGCAATCCGAACCGCACGGAATTCTCTTACAGCCTGGGAGGCGGAGCGAAATATTACCTGAGCCGGCATTTTGGATTGCGGGGAGACATACGGTATCTGCCGACGTATGGGAGCTCCTCGTACGGATTGTATTGCGACCCGTTTGGGTTTTGCGCGAATGCGAGGGTGGCAAATTTCCTGAGCCGGGGAAATTTCGTGGGCGGAGTGATTTTGCGGTTTTAGCAGGGCCGGGGAAGCTGGCACAAGACTAAGGCGCCCCGACCGAGTCGGGCCGTTACAAAGGAAAGAAGGCGGCGTAAAGCCGCCCCTACACGGGCTGGGAGCAATTCCAGCCCTATTCTTTTGCGCGAAGGATTTTCAGGGATGCGGCGTTTCGGGAACGGCGGGCATGACGAAGAGCTTTTCGTCGATGGGGACGTTTTGCTGGACGGAGTTGATGCGGACGGTGAAGCTGCCGTTGGTGCGGGTTAGCGTCCATTGGTAGGGGATTTTGAGGCCGCCGATGTCGCGATAATCCGCGTAGTCGACCTCGAGCGGATTGCGGCCGAGCGGCGTCTCCGTGTAGCGGATCAAGCGGAGGAGCAGGCCGGTTTGCTGGTCGAAGTACAGACGCAGCGGAGGAGTAGACGCGCCCTTCGCGGTGACGAGAAAAGTAGCGTGGCCATCCATGGTTTCGCCGGCGAGGACTTTGAACTCCTGATAGAGTTCGCGGATTCGGGCCGGAAAATAAAGTTCCGCGTCGATGCGGGCGGATAGCTGTTCGCTCGAATTCATCGGGTGGACTCCGCGAGACGTTGCCAGCCATCCAGTCTGCCCATTGAACGCTGTAACACTTTCGCCGAAAGACGGGTGAGAGATGGAGACGCGTTTCTCGGGAGCTTCGGAATAGATTTCGATGGGGTATTGCGCGCCCATGGCGGCGACAGTTCCCTTCTGCACTCGCGTTTTGATCTTGCGCAGGGCGTCGGCGCCTCCGGCGGCGGCGAGGTACTTGTCGAGGATTTGGTCGGCGGTGGGCAGGCTTTCCTGGGCGCTGATTTCGTGGTGTTCGTGTTCGGGCATTTTTGCGGCGTTGACGGTGAGGATGGGCACGCCAACGGGATGCGACGAGCCGCGATGGCACGTGTAGCAGGTGACCTCGATTTCGTTTTTGAAGTGGGCCTTATTAATCGCGAGCTCCATCTCAATCATTTTCCGCGCGGTCTGCTTTTCCTTTTTGTCGTCTTTATCCATGGCGTGCTCGACGTGGCAGAACTCGCAATCGACGCCGAGGGCGCCGGCGATGAATTGCATGGTGGGAATCAACTGGTCGGCGGGAATGTCTTTGAGGGCTTGAATGTTTTTAAACTGCTGTTCGGCGGTTTTGGGCGGGGGCGTTTGTTGCTGGGCTGGAGTTAAGTGCAAGCCTGTGAAGAATGCGCCGCCGAGAAGGAAGGTTATTTTGCAAAATTGTCGCGGGGTAATGAAGGTCATCCGTGGATCTCCTGTGAAATGTGCAGGAATTGATTGTGCCGGAATTCTCGGATTGTGCAAGTTGGTTTGCCGGGAGTTTTGAGTGCGAGAGCGAAGCTCTCGCTTTTGGGGCGACACGAGGTAGACGAATTGGGATAGGGAGGCGACAGTTTACAAGGGAAAAGCGGCAGCAGAGCTGCCTCACTCCAAACTGGCCGATCGGGAGATCGGCGTTCCCCGGTTACGCGGAAATTTCGCCGCTCTTGGCAAGGGTGGTGATGCGGTCGGCGGCGCGGTAGGCCAGGGCCTGGATCGTCATGGTGGGCTGGCCGCGGCCGGAGGTGACCAGGCTGCTGCCGTCGCAGAGGAAAAGATTCTTGACGTCGTGAGTGCGGTGGTCGGCGTTGATCACGGAAGTTTTCGGATCGTTGCCCATGCGGCAGGTGCCGAGCAGGTGCACGGCAAACTGCTGCTCTTGAACCGGGAAGCTCCACTTGGTTTTCGCGCCAGCGGCGTCAAGAATTTCCAGGGCGCGCGCTCTCATCCACTCCATCATTTTCAAATCATTCGGGTGATCCCGGAACGTCATGCGCAGGGCGGGGAGTCCCCAGGCGTCTTTCACGTCGGGATCGAGGGAAAAGTTGTTGGACTCAACGGGGAGCGAAGTGCCGTGGCAGAAAATTTGCATCGTGCGCGTGAAATTGTGGGCAATCGCCTGTTTGAAACCGGCCCCCCATTTCGGGGTGTCCGGAGGAAGCCCGTTTAGCGCGAAGCTGATGGGCGTGAAATCGAAGCGGGCATCCAATCCGCCGCCGCCATAAAGGCCGAGCTTCGGATCGAGTTCGTAGAAATCGTGCATGATGCGGCTGACGGCGGGGCCCTTGTAATCGTTGAGTTGCTCGTCGAAAACGCCGTAGGCGAGCGCGCTGCTGTTGGGCATGAGATTTTTGCCGACGTAGCCGCTGGAATTCGCGAGACCCGCCGGAAATTGGCTGGAAGCGGAGAGCAGAAGCAGGCGCGGAGTTTCGGCGCCATTGGCGGAAAGAATGACGGCCTTGGCTTTTTGCAAATGCGTGTTGCGTTGGGCGTCGAAATAGACGGCGCCGACGGCCCGGCCGTTCTTGTCGGTCTCGATGCGATGGACGTAGCAGTTGGTGCGAATTTCACAGCGGCCGGTTTTTTCCGCCATGGGAATCACGCTGGCGAGCGTCGAGGACTTCGCGCCGACTTCGCAGCCGAAGCCGAGACAGAATCCGCAATTCATGCAGGCGCTGCGGCCGGCGCGAGGCTTGGACAGGATGGCCATCGGCGCGGGATAAGCGTGATAGCCGAGCTTGCGGCAACCGCGTTCGAAGATGACGCCGTTTCCCTTCACCGGAAGCGGTGGCATGGGATACGGCTTGGAGCGCGGCGGATCGAACGGGCTGGAGCCGGCGAGGCCAGAAACCCCGACTTCCCACTCAACCTTGGTGTAGTAGGGCTCGAGGTCGGCGTACGAGATCGGCCAGTCGGCGAAGTTGGCGCCGGGAATGTCGCCGACCTTGCCGTGTTCCTTGAAATCGATTTCGTGGAAGCGCCAGAAATTGGCGGTGAAGTGAACGCTGCTTCCGCCGACGCAACTACCGTAAAGGACGGCCTGCTGTTTCCTGGCGGTTTCGTCCGCCGATTTGCGAAAGGTGACGGGATGGGTGTTGACCTTATTGGTGAGCAGGCTTTGGATGAAAATTTTCGTTTCGTCGTGAGTGAAATCTTTTTCGCGGAGATATTCGCCTTGTTCGAGAACGACCACGCGAAATCCGTTGGTGGAGAGCTCTTTCGCCAGGACGCCGCCGGCGGCGCCGGAGCCGACGATCACGAAATCGACTTCGTCGGTGGGTTTGTAGGTGACCATGGGCCGGCTCATTATTTCTCCGTTTCGCCGGACACGGGTTGCCAGCCAGGATAGTCCTTGTCGTAGAAGCCGAACGGCGCGGAAAAGCTGTGGGATGGATCGCGGCCGATCGCTTTCCAGCCGACGAAGTCGCGGTTGCCGCCGCCTTCCGGGTCGACGAGAAATCCGAAAATGGTGTGGACGCGCAGAGTTTGGAAGAAATCCGGTGAGGCGCCGGGGGCGAGGCGGCGCGCGCCGCTTTCCGGCCGCTCGGACTCCTGCACGATGTGGGAGAAAATCTTCAGTTTCTGTTCCTCGGTGGCGGCGGAGAAGCGGGGAACACCGGGAAAAAGTTCGGCGGTGGTTTTCTGCACGGCTTCGAGACCCTCTCGATAGACGGGCAACGTGTCGCTGAAAAATGTTTTCAAGGCGCGGTCGATAAAATAGACGACGCCGGCTTCGCGCGCGCCCGCGATTTCATCCGAGGGAATAATGCACGTACAGAGGGCTTCGACTTCGCGGGCCTGCTCGGCGGTGAGGACTTCCAGCGCGGGATTGCCGGATTTTGCGGCCTGATGGGCGTGCTCGGCGGCGGAAACGAGCGCGGGCCAATTGGCAGCGAGCCAGGCGGCGCTTGCAGTACCTCCGAGGAGTTGAAGAAAATCGCGGCGAGCGGAATCGAAAGAGCTCATGTTCCCCCAGTGGAACAATCAATTTACGAATTGCGGCAGGCGGCGTCAAGACGAAAACCCGGCGCGCTGCTGCTAAAATGGCCTGTATGAATAATTTGAATGCATTGCTGGAGCTTTCGCACGAAAAAGCACGGGAATTGGGCCATGCGCTGGTGGAGCATTTGGTGGATTATCAGGCGCGCGTCGCTTCGTTGCCGGTGGTAAAGGTGGAGAGCACGGCGGAGTTGCACCGCGCGATTTGGGAGGAATTGCCGGCGCGCGGGAGCGAGCCGCTTGCGGTGCTCGAGCGGGTTCAGAAGAGCGTGCTTTCGAGCACGAACCACGAGACGCACCCGCGGTTTTTTGCATTTGTGCCCGGGCCGAGCAATTTGGTTGGGGCGTACGCGGATTTTCTGCGCACCGGCTACAACATTTTTGCGGGAAGCTGGCTGGAGGGCTCGGGGCCGGCGATGGTGGAGCTGGTGACGCTGGACTGGATCAGGAAACTGGCGGGTTATCCGGAGACGGCTGGGGGAATTTTCTTGAGCGGCGGGTCGTTGGCGAATCTGTCGGCGCTCGTGACGGCTCGCGATGCCCTGTTGAAGCCCGAGGAATTTTCGCGGGCGGTAGTGTACGGATCAGACCAGACGCATTCGTCGCTGTTGCGGGCGATGCGGATTTTGGGGTGGCAGAAAAAACAGTTCCGGCGGCTGGAATCAGACGCGGCTTTCTGCGTGCGGCCGGAAGACGTGCGCCGTGCGATTCGCGAGAACCGCGAGGCTGGTCTGGCGCCATTCTGCGTGATTGCGAACGCCGGGACGACCAACACGGGCGCGATCGATCCGATGGCGGAACTGGCGGAGGTTTGCGCGGAAGAAAAAGTTTGGCTGCACGCGGACGGCGCGTATGGCGCAGGGGCGCTGTTTTGCGAGCGCGGCAGGAAATCGCTGCGCGGGATTGAGCTGGCGGATTCGTTCACGCTGGACCCGCACAAATGGCTGTTCCAGCCATTCGACTGCGCGCTGCTGATGGTGCGGAACCGCGCCGCGCTGCGGCATGCGTTTCACGTGCGCGAGGATGAAGCGGAATACTTGCAGGATGCGCGGGCCGGCGAAGAAGAGGTGAATTTGTGGGATTATTCGCCGGAGCTGACGCGGCCGTTCCGGGCGCTGAAGCTGTGGATGTCGCTGCAGGTGTTCGGAGCGGATGCGTTCGCGGCGGCGCTAGAGCGAACATTTTATCTGGCGGAGTACGCGGAGAAGGAATTAAGAGCGCGCAGCAATTGGGAGATTACCTCGAACGCGCAAGTGGCGGTGGTGACGTTTCGCTACGTCCCACAGGGGCTGAAGGACGGCAATGTTGAAAGTGTGCGACGAATCGACGCGCTGAATAGGGCGATCGCGGCGCGAATGCAGGAACAAGGCTTCGCGCTAGTGCTGACCACGGAACTGCGCGGGCAAACCGTGCTGCGGCTTTGCACGATCAACCCCCGCACCACGGAAGAAGACATCACCAAAACGGTGCAAGCGCTGGACGAACATGCGCGGAATGAATGGGGTGGTGGGTCAGTTCCCGAATGAGCCGTAATCCCTCCAGGATCAATTCCGACCATGAAAATTCCTTTCTCCAAGCCAGCTTTTCTTTCCTGATCTGAACTCGACGAGTGCCTCGGCGAGTGTATGCTCATCGAGAATCGGCGAATTTCAGACTGGGTTAAGCCAAACTCGCCACGAATCTGTCCATTGTCTGTGCCTGCAGCGCAATCGAAACAGTTTCTACCGTGCAGCGCGGCAATTCGAAATGGCATGAAATTCCCCTTGACAACCAATAACCGTTTGGTTATGGTTCTGCGCATGAATCCGGCCAATGCCAATCACGTGTTCCGTGCTCTTGCCGACCCGACACGCAGGGCCATTTTCGAGGAGTTGACCCGGCGGAGCGAACAGACCGTCCATGCATTGACTCGCTTCGCGGGCGTTTCCCAGCCTGCTGTCTCGAAGCACCTGACGGTGCTGAAGCGGGCAAGGCTGGTGCGGCATCGCCGCGAGGGACGCGAAACTCACTATCGCGTGCAGCCCGATGCGCTGGCGCCCATGGTGGACTGGCTGCGTCACTACGGCGCATTCTGGCGCGACCGGTTTGACCGCCTGGAATCACTTTTGGAGGGAATGGAATAATGAGCACACCAGCAGAGAGTCCTCGTGCCCTTGTGATCGAGAGAGTATTCCCACATCCGCCAGAAAAGCTGTGGCGCGCGCTCACCGAAAACCAGCTCGTCGCGCAATGGCTGATGAAAAATGATTTCGAGCCGGTGATCGGGCGGAAGTTCAAATTCCAGTCCGAACCGGTGCCGAACTGGGATGGTGTGATCAACTGCGAGGTGCTGATCGTCGATCACCTGAAACGGCTCTCGTATAGCTGGACTACGATGGGGGTTGAGTTCATTGTGCTGTGGACATTGACTCCAGCGGAGGGGGGCACTCACCTTCGCATGGAGCAGTCGGGCTTCGGGCCCGATCAGCAGCGGGCTTATCAGGGTGCAAAGTATGGTTGGCAGAAATTCCTTGGCGCCATGGAGCAGGTCCTGGCGCGGACAGACTGAGATTTGCCGGCACAATTCAATTCCAGGCCAAAGTAAAAGACGCGGTATCGCCGGCAGAGGAGGACAAATTGATCATGAAAGAGGCCACCAAGCGTTCGATCAATCGCTGGATTCACATCATCTTTGGCATTCCGATACTCGGTTACATTTATGATTCGCCTTCGGACACTCCAAACTACGCCTTCAGTGTTCGGTACGTCATTCTTCCTGTGCTGCTCCTTTCGGGGCTTTGGATGTGGAAAGGCCACGCAGTTCGGCGGCTTCTTTCGAAGAGAACGAAAACAAGGCAAGAATTGGAGGCATGAAGATCCAATGAATCCATCGAAACGCATTGACCAACTGATCGCAAAACTCACAGACTGGCGCGGCAAAACGCTTGCCGGCATCCGCAAAAGCATCCTGGCGGCCGACCGGCAGATCATCGAAGAATGGAAGTGGATGGGAAGCCCGGTGTGGTCTCGCGACGGAATGATCGCGGTCGGCAACGCCCACAAAGATAAAGTGAAGCTCACCTTCTCCCACGGGGCGAGCCTCCCGGATCCTGACAAGCTCTTCAACGCGGGCCTCGGCGGCAACATGTGGCGAGCGATCGATTTGTTCAAGGGCGATAAAGTTAATGAGCGTGCACTGAAAAACCTCGTCCGCGCCGGCATTGAGTACAATCAGATCAAATTGAAGCGGAAAGCGCCTGCGACTACCCGGGCGAAAGCACAGAAAAGCAATAAGTGATCTAACAGCAGGGGCAGGGATTGTCGCGCACAACAGAGGAAGACATCAATTCCCCGGTTCAAATTAAGCCTCTGCAACCAACAAATTCTTTCGTTGCAGCGAACCCCCAACCATCCGAATTGACACTTTCGATTTCCAATCCGGCAGGCGATCAAAAAGGGAGAACGTTTCCGAATTGCCGTCATCCGAGAGGCGTCTGTTATGGGCGCCTTCATGAGCCCAAGACGCTTCCCAAATATAGGGTCAGCGCCTTCTTGAATTCAGCCACAATCAAGTCTTTCCCCTTATCGCCCGCTTCTCCATAGAGCTTCTTCAAGCCTCGGACCATCTCGAGTGTCACGTTCGCAGCCAGCACTGCTCGTTCTTCTGAAAGGGATGGGTTCTTTGCTCGGAAGGCATTCGCGATTTTGGCTCGCAAGACTCTCCTCGCAGCGGGGTCGCGGCGTAGCCGAATCGGCGCCGCGAGCAGTCTCAGATAAGCCGGACGTACCTGGAAAATTTCAGTGATCCGTTCGATAAAGAGACTCGCGAACTCTCGATGAGTGAGGTTCTCCGCCTGCTCCATCAATGGCCTCCATTGCTCTTCCATCTCTTGGGCGTACTGGCCCAGCAAGGTGAGGGCGACGGCCTGCTTGTCCGGGAAGTAGTTGTAAAGCGCCCCGATCGAAGAGCCGCTCCGCTCCGCGATCGCGGTCATCGTGGTTGCTTCATAGCCAAACTCGACAAACAGTTCTGCCGCCGCATCCAGGAAGCTGGCGAGCCTGCGGGAAGAGCGCGCCTGTTGCGGTGCGACTCTGGTCGGATTTGACAAATTCGAGGACATCCTCATATTCTATACCTAAGAAATCGAGGGCACCCTCGATTTCGGTGACAAATCTTCTCCTAAGGAGTCCCGTGGCAGAACTTCAGCTTCATTCCCACAAAACAGCACTTATTCTCATTGACCTCCAGAATGCCATCGTCGGCATGAGTACCGCGCCTCATCCAGCCGCACAGGTCGTTGCCAATTCGGCAAAGCTGGCCGAAGCGTTTCGCCGCCACGGCGCCCCGGTTGTTTATGTCCGCGTCGACCTCAACGATTTCCTCAAGATTTCTGTCGACGAGCCAGTCAACCTGGGGAATACACCGCTGCCCGCGATTGCTTCGGAGATCGCCCCTTCTGCCGGATTTCAGCCCGGCGACACCCTGCTTACAAAACGTCACTGGGGCGCCTTTGCCGGAACCGATCTTGAGCAGCATCTTAAGTCGCGTGGTGTCGATACGGTCGTCCTCACCGGAATCTCTACCAATGTGGGGGTAGAGTCCACGGCGCGACAGGGTACCGGCCTCGGCTTTGGCTTTGTCGTCGTTGAAGACGCCTGCTCCGGTCAAGATGGTGAACAGCATCGTTTCGCATTCGAGAAGATATTCCCTCGGCTGTGTCGCGTGCGCTCCACCGATGAGGTCCTCGCCGCACTTGCCGCGGAACAGACACCGCACAAGGGGCGGGAGCGCGGCTCGACATTCACTAAGAAAACACAATCCGATATACAGCGAGAGCGCGTTTAACGAAACCGCATTCCGCGGCGAAAAGACAAGTATCGAGGAGACACCTTGCCGAAAACTGAGAATCGATTTTTTCCTGCTGCAAGCGCGGCGAGCGCTGCCGCCGTTGATCCGGCGAGACGTACCACCCATCCAAACCTGATTCTTGCGATCTGCTGCATCAGCCTGTTGATCGTAGGTATGGACGTAACGATTGTCAACGTTGCGCTGCCGGCGATCCAGAAAGACCTGCATGCGCAGCTGGCGGGACTGCAGTGGATTCTGGACGCCTACACGTTGGTGGTGGCGAGTTTCCTAATGCTGGCGGGATCGATGTCAGACCGCTTCGGACGCCGAAGGGTATTCCAAATCGGACTGGCTGTGTTC
>Ga0210387_10000175_pt1 | contig 46298 bp, 40 predicted proteins | sample IncBWC7OmetaG_FD_160108 | JGI IMG/M metagenome (GOLD analysis project Ga0210387, IMG submission 160108) | Forest soil microbial communities from Barre Woods Harvard Forest LTER site, Petersham, Massachusetts, United States - Inc-BW-C-7-O ... | reverse complement strand
CGGCGGCGTTGACTTCCGATACGCGAAAGACCGCCTCTGCGATCGTCGACTCGTTGACGCCGTCTCTGCCTAACAACTCGTCGAAAGTCGGCAGGGTGGTCGGCAACTGCGGACAGGAGCTGCGCCGGCCCTGCAGCATCGGCCAAAATGGTGTTTGGCCGCGGGTGTCGCTGGCATACTGCAGCCCATATTCACGCTCCAGTTCCAACGCGTGGGCATTGATTTGCCAGCCGGCGGCGGCGTGCGATGTCGGAAAGAATCCAAACACCCGTTTGAACCCGTTCATGCCGCGCTCGAACTCGATCCGGGTCCATTCCTCGGAAGCGCCCGCCACGTAGTCCTGCCACCGCACATGATCATAGGTGTGCAACCCCACCTCAAAGCCGCGCTCGTGCACGTTGCGCATGACCGCGCCGGCCTCGCGCCCGATATTGGGGCCGGGAAGCAGCACGCCATAGAGCAGCGTTTTCAAGCCGTAATGCTTGAGGACTGAGGTACGCGCGACTTTCTGCGCAAAGCCCTTGCGAAACACGCGGCGCATGGCGCGCCCCGTGTGATCCGGACCCACCGAAAAATAGAACGTGGCATCCACGCCGAGTTTCTCAAGCAGCGCGGTGAGCCGCGGAACGCCTTCGCGGGTGCCCCGCAAGGTATCCACATCGACCTTGAGGCCGATGTGCGTGTCTCTAAGCATCGCGCGATAGCAGTGCCGAGGCGGAAGGCAAGGCGTGCGCGTAGGAATCGAAGATGGCATTGAGGGCCGTGCGCATATCGGTCTTCGGCGTCCAATGCAGTTCCGCGGTGGTGTTCTTGATCGAGGGCAGACGCGCCGGAATGTCCGCATAGCCCTTGCCGTAGTAGTCCAGAGCCGAGGTGTCGATCAGCTTGGTGTTGCGCGCGGTGGGTGCGTACTCGGGACGCGACAGGGCAATTTCCAGCATCATTTCCGCGAGCTTGCGAATCGAATACAGATTGTGCGGATTGCCGATGTTGTAGATCTTGCCGTCGGCAATGCCATTCGGATTATCAATGATGGTGGTCAGACACTCGACCGCGTCGTCAATGAAGGTAAAGGCGCGAGTTTGCGTGCCGCCGTCAACCAGTTTGATCGGCTCGCCGCGCACGATATGCCCCAAGAATTGCGTGAGCACGCGCGAGCTGCCCTCCTTCGGATCGTCCATGCTGTCCAGGCCGGATCCGATCCAGTTGAAAGGCCGAAACAGCGTAAATTGCAGTCCCTGTTGGCCATAAGCCCAGATGATCCGATCCAAAAGCTGTTTCACGCAGGAATAAATCCAGCGCTGCTTATGGATGGGCCCTAAAACCAGTTCGGAAGTTTCCGGATCGAACTCCTTGTCGCGGCTGGCGCCGTACACCTCGGAAGTCGAGGGAAACACGACGCGCTTTTTGTATTTCACGCAGTGACGAATGATGGGCAGGTTGGCCTCGAAGTCCAACTCGAACACGCGCAGCGGTTCGCGAACGTAGGTCGCGGGCGTCGCAATGGCCACCAGCGGCAGGATCACATCGCACTTGCGCACGTGATACTCCACCCATTCCAAATTGATGGTGATATCGCCTTCCACGAAATGGAAACGTGGGTTGGACAGCAGCGTGCCGACGCGCTCGGATTGCAAATCCATGCCGTAAATATGCCAATCGGTCTGGGCCAGGATGTACTTGCTCAAGTGATGGCCGATGAAGCCGTTGACGCCGAGAATCAGAACGTTTTTCAAGGGAACCTCTACAATTATTCAGGCAAGCGCGATCGGTTGCTGCGACAGCGCGCGCGGCACGGTATTCTCCGCCACAGGGTTGCCGTTTGCGCTCAATTGCAAAATCTTAAGGCGGCCACCGTCGACGCAGTCGGCATACCAGGTCCCGTCCGAGGAGTACAAACAAGGACTTTGAGCGGGATATTTCACGGGCTGCGTATCCATGCGCGTTTCAAGCACCTGAAGCCTACACCCGTTGACCTCGGTAAAGGCGCCCGGAAAAGGCGGCGCGACGGCACGGACCAGATCGTGGATGGCGCGGGCACCCGAGCGCCAATCAATGCGTCCGTCCTCCGGGGTGCGGCGGCCAAAGTAGGAGCCTTTCTTCAAGTCCAAGGGCCTAGACGGCGCGGTGCCCGCGATCAACCGCGGCAGGCTGCGGCGCAGAACCGTTTGAGCAGCCTCGGCCACCTTGATCGATACCTCCAGCGCCGTGTCATTTTCGAGGATCGGCACCGCTTCCTGATCCACCAGCGCCCCGGCATCGGGCTTCTCCACCATGTAGTGCAGGCTGGCGCCGGTCGTGGTTTCACCGTGGATGATGGCCCAGTGCACCGGGGCCCTGCCCCGGTATTTGGGCAACAGCGACCCATGAATGTTCAAGGCGCCCAAGCGTGGCAGCGCCAACCAGGCCTTGTCGAGCAGGTAGCGGTAGTAGAAGGAAAAAACAAAATCCGGTTTGAGCGCGGTGCCCTGCGCGATCCACTGCGGCGTGTTCGGCGAGTCCGGTGTCACGACGTTCAGCCCATGGTCCTTGGCCAGTTGCTGCACGCTGCCGAACCACTGAGCTTCCTTGGGGTCGTCCGCGTGACTGAAGAGCAGCGGAATCTTGACGCCTTGATCCAACAGCTCACGCACACAGCGCACGCCGACCTCGCTGTAGGCAAACACGATGGCGGTGGTCACTTACGAGACATCCTGCCGATGATGCTGCGCGACCCTCCGGTCCAGCATGGGCGCGCCCTCGCTCTCCTCCAGAACAGCTTCCACGATATAGCGCGGCCGCTCGCGCACCTGCGCATAGATGCGTCCCACATACTCACCCAGCAGGCCGATGCCAAAAAGCGCCAGACCGATGAACAGAAATACGACGCTGAACAGGGTGAACAAGCCTTCCGCCTCGGAGCCGACCCAAATGCGGCGCACGATGAGCACCACGAACAGCATGGCGGACATCAGCGCCACCAGCATGCCGACCATGGAAAACAGCTGCAGCGGCACGACGGAAAAGCCGGTGATCAGGTCGAAATTTAAGCGGATCAAACTGTAGAGCGAATACTTCGAGCGCCCGGCGAATCGTTCCTCATGGGCGATGGGCACCTCGATGGGATTCATCGCGTACAAGGAGGCCAGCGCCGGAATGAAGGTGTTGACCTCGCGGGTCTGATTGAGCGCGGTCACGACGGAACGGGCGTAGCCGCGCATCATGCAGCCCTGGTCGGTGATGCGCACCGGGGTGATCCATTCGCGAATCTTGTTGATGACCTTCGAAAAAGTGCGCCGCCAGAGCGAGTCCTGCCGCTGTTGGCGGATCGTCCCGACGTAGTCGAAGCCCTGGTCGAGCTTGCCGACCAACTTGCCGATCTCTTCCGGCGGATTCTGCAAATCCGCATCGAGCGTCACCACATACTCGCCGCGCGCGTACGCGAGCCCGGCCATAACGGCCGAATGCTGGCCGAAGTTGGCGTGAAACAGCACCACACGCGTTTCATGCGGACGGGCCTGGAATTGCTGGCGCAGCAGCGCGACCGATTTGTCCTTGCTGCCATCGTTGACATACACGATCTCGAAGGGGATTTGCAACGCATCGAGCGCGGGATAGAGGCGCGCGAACAAAGTCGGCAGCACCGCTTCCTCGTTGTAGACCGGAATCACGACGCTGAGTTTGGGCGTAGACATATCAGTGATCGGCGGCCACCGCGCCGTGCGATTTCAACAGATCCAGCAATTCGGCCGTTTTCGCATGCATGAGTTGCACCGAACCGCGTGCCTCGACGTTCAGGCGGATCAATGGCTCGGTATTCGACGTGCGCAGATTAAAGCGCCACTCCGGAAATTCAAAGGAAAGGCCGTCGGTGCGATCCACGCCTACAGCCTGCGCCGCGTAGCGCTGCTCAAACACGGAAATCGCCGCCTTGGCGTCGGGAATTCGATAGTTGAGTTCGCCGCTCACCGGAAATCGGCCGATGCGCTCGCCCACCAAACTCGACAGGCTTCGACCGCTCTCAGACAGGATTTGTGCGACCACCAACCAGGGGATCATGCCGCTGTCGCAATACGCAAAACGGCGGAAATAATGATGCGCGCTCATCTCGCCGCCATACACGCCGTCGACCTCGCGCATGCGTTGTTTGATGAAGGCATGGCCGGATTTGGACAGCACCGCGGCGCCGCCGCTCGACTCGACGATTTCGATGGTGTTCCAGGTCAAGCGGGGGTCGTGCACCACTTTGCCGCCGGGTTGACCGCGCAGCAGTATCGATGCCAGCAATCCGACAATGTAGTACCCCTCGATGAAACCGCCCTGTTCATCGAACAGGAAACAGCGGTCGAAGTCCCCATCCCAGGCGATGCCGAAGTCTGCGCCGTGTGCGCGAATCGCCGCCACGGTCGGTTTACGATTGTCCTCGAGCATGGGATTCGGAACGCCATTCGGAAAGTGGCCGTCGGCCAGGTGGTGAATCTTGATGAATTTGAACGGCAGATGGGGCTCGAGTTGGTCGATGATGAGCCCCGCGCCGCCGTTGCCGGCGTTCACGACAATTTTCAACGGTTTAAGCTTCGATACGTCAACGTAGGACAGCAGGTGCTTGATATAAGCGTCCGTGATATCGATCCGATGCCGTTCACCGCGGCGTTTCGGGCTCTCAAACTCGCCGCGCTCGGCGAAGGCGCGAATCTCCGCCAACCCATTGTCGCCGCTGATGGGCTTGGACTCCTCGCGCACGAATTTCATGCCGTTGTAATCGGGCGGATTGTGGCTGGCGGTGATCATGATGCCGCCATCGTAGCCGCCGTCGAAGGTGCCAAAGTACACGCCCTCCGTGCCGCATACGCCGATGTCGTACACATCGACGCCGCTGTCGGTCAAACCGCGGCACACCGCGTCCATGAGACTTGAGCTGCTCAGGCGGATGTCGCGGCCGACAACGATTCTCTTCGGCCGAAGGAATTGCGCGTAGCCGCGCGCCACGCGATAGGCCACCTCGTCATTGAGTTCGGTGGGGATTCGGCCGCGTAAATCGTAAGCCTTGAAACACGTGATCGGGGTCACGTGCTGGTGCCTTTGCGGCCGTAGTTATCCTCGAAGCGCACGATGTCGTCTTCGCCCAAATAGGAGCCGGACTGCACCTCGATGATATGCAGCGGCACCTTGCCCGGATTTTCGATGCGATGCGTGGCGCCCACGGGAATGTAAGTCGATTCATTTTCCGCCAGCAAAAATGTCTCGTCATTGCGCGTGATGCGCGCGGTGCCCTGCACGACAATCCAATGTTCCGCCCGGTGGTGGTGCATTTGCAGCGATAGCACGGCGCCGGGCTTGACCGAGAGGCGCTTGACCTGGAAGCGATCGCCGCTGTCGATGCTGTCATAGCTGCCCCAGGGCCGGAAGACCTCGCGATGCAGCGCAGATTCGGTACGGCCGGATTTTTTAATTTTGGCCACCAGATCCTTCACGTCCTGCACACGGTCCTTGGGCGCCACCATGATCGCGTCTTTGGTCTCAACGATGATGTGATCTTCCATGCCGACCGCGGCGACCAAACGGCTGGTCGAGTGGACGTAGCAATCGTGAGTGTCGTGGGTCAGGACATCGCCCAGCAGAACATTGCCCTCTTCATCCGCCGGCAGCGCATCGAACAGCGAGGACCACGATCCGACGTCGCTCCACCCGACATCGATCGGCAACACCACGGCATCCTGGGTCTTCTCCATCACGGCGTAGTCGATCGACTCGCTGCGGCACTTGATGAACGCAGCCTTGTCGATGCGCAGGAAATCCAAATCCGCTTTGGCAGCCTGGTATGCCGCCGTGCAGGCTTCGAGGATATCCGGCGCGAAATTGCGCAATTCGGACAGATATCGGCTTGCCTTGAACACGAACATGCCGCTGTTCCAATAATAATCGCCGCTCGCAACGAACTGCACGGCGAGATCGAGCGGCGGCTTCTCGGTGAATTGCGCCACCGGATAAGCCGGTCCCGCGCCCTCCCCGCGCCGAATGTAGCCGTAGCCGGTCTCAGGCGCATGCGCCACGATTCCGAAGGTGACCAGCTTGTTCTCTTGGGCCAGCGAAACGGCGATGTCGGCGGCTCGAGAGAACTTGCGCACATCGCGGATGACGTGATCCGCCGGCGCGACGATGAGCGTCGCGTCCGCATCGATATCGAGCGCCTTGAGCGCCGCGAGCGCCACCGCCGGCGCGGTGTTGCGGCCCGAGGGCTCGAGCAGGATCGCCGAGGCGGGCATCTCCATCGCGCGCAGCTGTTCGGCCACGGTGAAGCGATGCGCTTCGTTGCACACGACGATCGGCGCAACCGCGCCGGTAATGGTTGCCAGGCGCGCTGCGGTGTCTTGCAGCATGGTCTGCTTGCCGGTGAGGGCCAGCAGTTGCTTCGGATACATCTCCCGGGACAACGGCCACAGCCGGGTGCCGGCCCCGCCGGAGAGAATCACCGGGATCACGGCGCTCACGATTGACTCACGTTGAGAGCTTTCCTCTACCGATGGCATAGTAATCAAAACCCGCCTTCTGCATCTGTTCAGGGTCGTAGAGATTGCGCCCGTCGAAGATCGCCGGGGAACGCAGCGTGGCCTTGATGTGGTCGAAATCCGGACTTCTGAACTCGCGCCACTCGGTCACGATGGCCAGGGCATCGGCACCCTGCAGCGCTTCAGGACCGGTCTTGCAGAGCGTCAGGTCGGCGCGCTCGCCATAGATCCGCCGGCACTCCGGCATGGCGACCGGATCGTACGCGCGCACCTTCGCGCCCGCGGCCCACAGCGACTCGATCAAGACCCGGCTTGCCGCCTCGCGCATATCATCGGTATTGGGCTTGAATGCCAATCCCCAGATCGCCAGGGTCTTGCCGCGCAAATCGCCGAAATGCGCCTTGATCTTATGAAACAGGACCTGCTTCTGGCGATGGTTGACGCTTTCGACCGCGGCGAGAATGCTGGCGTCATAGCCCACTTCTTGGGCGGAGCGCTGCAGCGCCTGAACGTCTTTGGGGAAGCATGACCCGCCGTACCCCACCCCGGGATAAATGAAGGCATATCCGATGCGCGGATCGGAACCCAAGCCGTTGCGCACTGATTCGATGTCGGCGCCGAAGCGTTCGGCGAGATTGGCCAACTCGTTCATGAAGCTGATTTTGGTTGCCAGCATGGCATTCGCCGCGTACTTGGTCAGCTCGGCCGATTTAACGTCCATGACGATCATGCGCTCGCGGTTGCGCGTGAAGGGCTCATATAACGCCCGCAGCAGCTCTGCCGCACGATCACTGTCGGTGCCCACCACCACCCGGTCCGGCTTCATGAAGTCGGCGATGGCCGCCCCCTCCTTCAAGAATTCCGGGTTCGAAGCCATGTCGAAGTCCAACTTCGCCCCGCGCTTGGCGAGGGACTCCAGGACCGTCGCCCGCACCTTGTCGGCGGTACCCACCGGCACGGTCGACTTGGTCACCACCACCTTGTAGTTGTTCATGAGCTCGCCAATGGTACGGGCCACCGCCAGCACATAGCGCAGGTCCGCCGAGCCGTCCTCGTCAGGCGGGGTGCCCACCGCGATGAGCTGGAACAATCCGTGGTCCACCCCTTCCTGGGCATTGGTCGTAAAGCGCAGTCGCCCCGCTTCCGCACCGCGCTTGATGAGCGTATCCAGGCCCGGCTCGTGAATCGGCACCTCGCCGCGCTGAAGCATCGCCGTCTTGCGCTCATCGACATCGACACACAGCACATCATTGCCGGCATCCGCCAGACAGGCGCCCGTGACGAGGCCCACGTACCCTGAGCCAAAAATCGTAATCCGCATCGTAATATTCTGATTTAACTGAAAAAAAGAGCCGGAAAGCCTAGCGGTTTTGCGAGATCAAGTAAAGGCTGACTGAAGCGTAGATTACCGGGAATTAAAGTCAGTTCGTCCAGGGGTCCTCGAGCAATTTGCGCTCCCAGGCCAGGGAACTCGACACGATGGCGGAAAGGTCGTCATAGCGCGGCTGCCAGCCGAGCTCGCTGCGTACGCGTTCGGCACGGGCCACCAAGTAGGCCGGGTCCCCCAAACGGCGCGGTTCCTCACGGATGTTCAAGGGCTTTCCGGCCACTTTTTCCAGGGTTCGCAGCACCTCGCGCACCGAGTACCCATGGCCATACCCCACATTGAGGGTGGTCGACTTGCCCCCGCTTCGCAGGTAATTGAGCGCGTTCAAGTGCGCGGCCGCCAAATCCTCCACGTGCAGATAGTCGCGCACCCCCGTGCCGTCGGGCGTGGGGTAGTCGCTGCCGAACACCGACACAAAGGGCCGTTTGCCCACCATGGCTTCACACGCGACCTTGGTGAGCAACGTCGCGCCCGGCGTCGACTGGCCAATGAGCCCCCCGGGATGCGAACCGCCCACGTTGAAGTAGCGCAACGCCACGTAGCGCAGCGGATTGACCGCAGCGACATCCCGAAGCATCCATTCGCTCATGAGCTTGGAGGTTCCATACGCGTTAATGGGAACGGTCGGCGATTCTTCGCTGGCGTAACCGTCCTGCGGCATGCCGTAGACGGCTGCCGTTGAAGAAAATACAAAATTCTTGACGCCGTTTTCGATGCAAGCCTGCAGCAGGCTGCGCGTGGCGCAGGTGTTGTTGCCATAATACTTGAGCGGCAGCGCCACCGACTCCGGCACCACGGTATGCGCCGCGAAGTGCATCACCGTGTCGACCTGATGGTCCGACATAAGCCGCGCGACCAGCGGGTAGTCACCGACATCGCCGACGATTAACTCCCCCGCAGTGACGGCTCGCCGAAACCCTTTGCTCAAGTTATCCAGAACGACAACGCGCTCGCCGGCCTCGCCCAGCTGGCGCACGACATGACTGCCGATGTATCCGGCACCGCCGGTGACTAAAATCGCTCCGTTTCTCAAAACCTCTCCCAATTAAAGTCAGTCGTCTAGGCGGTGAGCCGTGCTGCCGCAGCATTTTCTTTGAACCATGCGTAGGCGCTTTCGATGCCGGTCCTTAGCTTGATTTTTGGCCTCCATCCAAGTGCGGTTAAACGGGAAGTATCCAACAGCTTGCGCGGAGGACCGTCTGGTTTGCTCACATCGAATTTTATCTGGCCCTTGAACCCTGCGACCACGGCGATCATTTCTGCAAGTTCGCGAATCGTTATGTCCTCTCCCCAGCCGACATTGACAATCTGCTCGTCGTCATAATTGTTCATCAGGTACACAACTGCGTCGGCCATATCATCGACATGCAAGAATTCGCGCCGCGGAGCGCCGGTGCCCCAGATTGTTATGGTTGGATCGCCCCGCACTTTGGCCTCATGAAAGCGACGAATCAACGCCGGTAGCACGTGCGAGTTTTGCAGGTCAAAGTTATCACCCGGGCCGTAAAGATTGGTTGGCATAAGCGATATAGCGCTAAATCCATATTGACGACGGTAGGCCTGACACATCTTGAGACCGGCGATCTTCGCTATCGCGTACCACTCGTTGGTCAGCTCCAAGGGACCCGTTAATAGATATTCCTCCTTCATCGGCTGCGGTGCCATCTTTGGATAGATGCAACTCGAGCCCAAAAAGACGAACTTTGCCACGTTTGCCCGGTAGGCTGCGTCGATCACCACGTCTTGAATGAGGAGATTGTCGCGAATGAATTCGGCGGGCCGCGAGGCATTGGCATGAATCCCACCGACCAGCGCCGCAGCCATGATTACAACCGCCGGTCGTTCGCGGCGGAAAAACTCCCTGACAGCCGTTTGCTCAGTCAAATCGAGCTCAGCGTGCGTTCGCACGATAAGCCTCTTGTACCCTTGCGCGCTAAGAGCCCGTACAACTGCGGACCCGACCAATCCACGGTGACCTGCAACAAAAATTTCTGAATCACGGCTTAGTGTCACGGGCGCTACTCATGGTGCTTGTAAACTTTGTAGCCTTCCTTGGCAATCATGGCGTCCCGCTTTGCAATATCCAAATCGGCCGCAACCATTTCCCCGACAAGCTCATCAAAAGTCACTTCGGCAGCCCAACCTAGCTTCTCCTTTGCCTTCGTCGCATCGCCCAATAAGGTCTCGACCTCGGTCGGGCGGAAATAACGCGGATCGACGCGGACTAAGGTTCTGCCAGTCTTTTTATCTATTCCTTCCTCGCCAATCCCATTGCCATTCCACTCGACTCTCATCCCCAGGAGAGCGCCCGCCGCCGCGACAAAATCCCGGACTGAATACTGTTTTCCTGTCGCAATCACAAAATCCTCCGGCGTAGATTGTTGCAGCATCAACCATTGGGCCCGGACGTAGTCACGCGCATGGCCCCAATCCCGCCGTGAATCGAGATTACCCAAGTGCAATGTCTCTTGAAGCCCGACATGAATGCGGGTCAGGGCCCGGGTGATCTTGCGGGAAACGAACGTCTCGCCGCGCAGCGGCGATTCATGATTGAACAGGATGCCGTTGCAGGCATAAAGACCGTAAGCCTCGCGATAGTTAACGGTGATCCAATAGGCATACACCTTAGCTGCGCCGTAGGGCGAACGCGGGTAGAAAGGCGTCGTTTCCGTTTGTGGGATTTCTTGGACCTTGCCGAACATTTCGGAAGTGGAGGCTTGGTAGAACCTGGTCTTTTTTTCCATTCCTAGGATACGGATCGCTTCCAAGATCCGAAGCGTCCCGACTGCGTCGGAATTTGCTGTGTACTCGGGGGTTTCGAACGAGACCGCCACATGGCTCTGCGCCGCCAAGTTGTAGATCTCGTCAGGCTGGACTTCTTGAATAATGCGAATCAGGTTGGTCGAATCGGTCAGATCGCCGTAATGCAGCTTTAGCCGAATGTCTCTCTCATGCGGATCCTGGTACAGATGATCGATGCGATCGGTGTTGAAAGAGGAAGCGCGGCGCTTTACCCCATGTACGCGATAGCCCTTCTCAAGCAATAGCTCCGCCAAATAGGCGCCGTCCTGTCCAGTGATACCAGTAATCAACGCCGTCTTGGACAAATTGTTCTCCAAATTTGCGTAGGATAACGAGGATCGCATACTTGGCTTTGGCTCGGCCACCCTTTGTGGCGCCAAACGCTGGCGGACCGTATGCATCGTCCGCTGCTGCAAAGATTTGCAAAAACTTCAAATGGTGCAGCTTCTCCATTCGCCGGATGGTTCGGTGAATTCGGGCTCGAATGGATTGCCGTCAACGTAAATCGCAATTCAGCGTTACACTTCATGTGTTTGTTATCGTTGGTGTCTCTGTGCTGCAACATATGGTGGCATCGTCATCTTTTCGATAACATCCACGAACGTGGGGCGGGTTGGACGATTACCGACTATTGCTAGTTTGCAACTGAATTGAGCTCAAGGAACGATATGATGCCCCAATCCCGGACTGGACCTTCCAATCGACCCGTGACGACCTCTGACGCAAGAGGCGTGACCAACGTCTATCCGGGCGCAACCAGAGCATCCTGGCGGTCTGGCGCCCGCGGGCTCGGCAAGCTGCGAATAGTCGAGGTTGACCGCCGGAGTCGCGATCGCCTTGACATGGACAGCTATGGGCCCTTCTTTGCAAAGGAACGTAGTGCGTACCCCATCTTCAAGCGAGCCTTCGATCTGGTGGGCGCAAGTGTCGCGATTTTGCTTTTGTCGCCTTTGGTCCTCGTCATTGTCATTTGTATTTTCGCATCGGGTGGGTCGCCTTTTTTTCGGCATCGAAGAGTCGGTCAGAGTGGAATATTTTTCGACTGCATCAAGTTCAGAACGATGGTTACTGACTCCGACGACGTATTGAAGAATCTCCTGGAAAGCGATTCTGGGATCAAAGAAGAATGGCTTCGAGACCACAAGCTGAAGGACGATCCTCGAGTCACTTCCATCGGGCGCTTTTTGCGCAAAGCGAGCCTCGATGAACTACCTCAGTTGTGGAACGTGCTGCGCGGAGATATGAGCTTGGTCGGCCCCCGCCCGGTGGTGCCCTGTGAGTTACCTCGATATGGGCGAAAGGTTGCTCTCTTTTTGTCGACCCGGCCTGGCATCACGGGGCTTTGGCAGATATCGGGTCGCAATAATACGGATTACCGCCGACGGGTAGCACTCGACGTGTGTTATGTGCGTTCGCGAAGCGTAATACTCGATGTGTATATCTTGCTCAAGACGCTACCCGCAGTGTTCACCACAAGTGGTGCATATTGATGCCGATTTCGCCCATGGAAGCCCAATTCTGCCTCCGTCTGGGTTGAGGAGATACATTCGGACTGCACTTGCGCGAGTTAGGGCAGTTTTGGTACCAGTTTTGGTACCAATGACTCGGGTTTTGGTACTAATGAGTCGATGTCGTCCAGGAAATACGGTCGGACTGCGCTTCCGAGAATCCCTTTCTGTACCTGGTGCATGGAACCAACGCCGGCTAGCGCGAACCAACGATGAGGGGTTGCAATTGTTCTCGATACAATTCACGTTATAGTTCTGAGCAGGAACCGCGTGGCAACGCTCTGAATTTGTTATCGAACTTGCAAAGGAATGCAAACTGGCATGAATCTTGCTGGCATTTTTCGCTTTGCCATTTTAAGTTCCGGAGAGACATGAATGACGGATGAGCAGCATTTCCGACTTACGTCTGCCGCACGTGCGGCTCGACTGGGTGATGATGACGAGGATGCGGCGTCCGCTCTGGCGGATTCAAGCACCGTTGTGACCGGTCTTCACGTCGTGAGGGGAGATTCGTCCACGGGCACCGCGGCCTCGCCCTCTTTCCAAGCGGAAGGCGATTTCGTAACGATCATTCAGCCCACGTATTTCGCCAAACGAGCGTTCGACATCCTCGGTGCTGTACTCCTCGGCTTACTGTTCTCCCCTCTTATTCTGATCATCGTTGCCCTCATCCGCATTGAAGGACAGCCGGTCTTGTTCTGGCACAAGCGCATTGGTCGCAATGGGCGGTCATTTCACTGCGTCAAATTTCGAACTATGGTCCGCGACGCCGAGCATCTTCTGCGGCGTTTGCTGAACGAGCATCCTGAACTACGCGATGAGTGGACGAAAAACTTCAAGCTCCTCAATGACCCCCGCATAACAATGATGGGACGCGTGTTACGTTTCACCAGCCTCGATGAACTGCCGCAGCTATGGAACGTTCTACGGGGCGAGATGAGCCTGGTCGGTCCGCGCCCGATTGTCCGTGCAGAGCTGCTTCGCTACGGACGCAATGCATCGAGGTACCTGGCCGTAAAACCTGGCCTCACCGGATTATGGCAGGTCAAAGGGCGCAGCAGCACGACGTACCGGCGCCGCGTGGCGATGGATAAATACTACATTCAGAATCAGAGCATTTTGCTGGACATCTACATTCTCGCCGCGACACCCGCAGCCGTGTTGAAGCGCAACGGAGCATGTTGAACAGTCGAGCGTTCGGCCGCGTAGGCCTCCGTTACCCAGAGAATTGCAATGAGGTCGGCGCGATTTTCGCGCGCCGCCCAGCCAGTGGCAAAACGTAACTGAACTGTTCTTTGCTTCGGCGCTTTCGCGTGGGTCAACTCAGAACCTTGCGTGTCCGGCTAACGCGAAGCGATCCTGCGCAACCACCTCTTATATAATCGTGACTTTCGTTCCTCCGGGAGGCCTTCAAATGACACTTCATGTCTTGCCCAGCAAACGCGCGATATCTGCATCACGACGCGAACTGGTTGAGATGGGGGCTTCCGCTTTGGACAGTGCGGTCGTAGCTCTCGGACGCAGGCTGCGCCTCATCGGCGGCGTCAAATTGGGCGACGTGGTAAAAAGCTGGGACCTACTACATACGGTGAAATTTCTAAACGCAAATATTTCGAAAGCCGATCCGGTGCTCGACATTGGCTGCTACGCCTCGGAAATAACTTCGACCTTGCACAAGATTGGTTATACAAATCTTACTGGCGCAGATCTAAATCCGAACCTGGTTAAAATGCCGTATCAAGGCCAGATCAGATATGAAATTACTGACTTCATGGATACGAAATTTTCAGATGCCACGTTTAGCGCAATTACTTCGATTTCAGTAATCGAGCACGGATTTGATCCGCCTCGGCTCTTGAAGGAAATGTCGCGGCTTCTAAAGCCAGGCGGGTATTTTGTTGCTTCCTTTGATTATTGGCCGGAGAAGATCGACACGTCGAATACGAAATTTTTCGAGATGGATTGGAAGATCTTCTCCAAGGAGGAAGTGCGAGACTTTGTTGATCTGGCAGCCGCCTACGCGCTGACACCAGTAGGCACGTTGAAGTTCGACGGCGTAGAACGCCCAATAGAATGCGGCGGACATCAATATACGTTCGGTTGGTTGGTCCTCCGCAAGAATCCCCTTTGACTCGAATACTTTTTGTAACGGGCACCGTCCCTCCCGCTCCGTGCGGAGTCGGAGACTACACTCTCAAGTTGGCCGAGTCGCTTGATTGCATGGACGGAGTTGAGACCGCTATTCTAACGGGCGTGGACGCACACATTTCCGAGGGGTGCGGCGGCGTATCGATATTTCCGCTCATCAGGTCATGGAGATTGCGCGATATACGTCAAGTCGTCCGCTTTTTACGATTTTGGAAGCCCGATATCGTGCACGTGCAGTACCCAACCCAAGGATACGGACGAGGACTGTTGCCCTATATCGTGCCGTTAACAGCAAGAATTCTAGGGGTAAGGAGTGTGCAGACGTGGCATGAAGGATTCGCTCCGCGTCAGGTCTTTAAGCTACTTTTTCAGCTTTCCGCAGGCTCAGGCAAAGTGGTGGTCCGTGGAAATTTTTTAGATCTCGTTCACCCTTGGCTGCGGTGGCTGCTCCAGCGCTGCCGACTATCATTTATCGCGAACGCGTCTGCGATTCCGCGAGCGAATATATCCCGGGACGCCCTGCTGCATGAGAGGCAGCTACTACTTCAAGGGCAACGTCGGCTAATAATTTTTTTTGGCTTTCTGTATCCGCCCAAAGGAGTCGAACTCCTGTTTGAAATTGCCGATCCGCTTACAGATCATCTCGTGATCGCCGGCCCGTCAGAGTCAGACAGCCCTTATCTTGCAAAGCTCAAGCTATTGGCTTCGTCTGCCGCTTGGCGGGGCAAAGTGACATTCACCGGCTTCCTTTCGCCCCAACGCGCAGCGGTTCTTCTGGCGGCCGCCGATGCAGCTATTTTGCCGTTCCGACATGGCGGCGGACACTGGAACACATCAATTCACAGCGCCACGCACAATGGCTGCTTCGTCATAACAACATCTACGGACACCGCGGGCTACGACGAACCGTCCAACGTTTTTTTTGCACGTCCCGACGATTTATCCGAAATGCGGCGGGCATTGGCGTTGTACTGCAGGCGACGCGATGACTTTAATTTACCCGGCGACGAGGCTCGGGATCAGTGGGAAGGCATTGCCGAGGAGCATTACCGAATTTATCGAGATCTCTTGGCCGCCGACCGTTGATGCCGCGACGCTGCAATATGCAACTTCGCTTACGATTTCCCTGATCGCTGCGACGCACTGTTGCCAGCAAAGTTGAGCGGAAGGTGCTAAGTCTCAGATCAGGAATATATGGGAGCAGTTTGTAAATGACAAAACCTAAATGTGCGCTGATAACGGGAATAACTGGCCAAGACGGCGCATATCTTGCCGAGTTCCTGCTCGGGAAGAACTACATAGTGCACGGCCTACGCCGGCGTGCGTCGATGTTCAATACGGCGCGGATAGATCATTTATATCACGATACGCACGAGAAAGGGACGCGGCTATTCCTTCATCATGGCGACATGACCGATTCAAGCAGCTTGCTGCGGATAATCAAGAAGATTAAGCCTGATGAGATCTACAATTTAGCGGCGCAAAGCCACGTCGCCGTTTCGTTCGAAGAACCCGAATACACGGCAAACTCTGACGCCTTGGGTGCTCTCAGGCTTCTTGAGGCTATTCGCATCCTAGGGATGGAAAGGCGAACCAAGTTCTATCAAGCCTCGACATCGGAACTCTACGGTCTGGTCCAAGAGGTGCCCCAAAAAGAGACCACACCATTTTATCCTCGATCACCATACGGGGTTGCCAAACTGTATTCCTACTGGATTACCGTTAACTACCGCGAAGCATATGGCATGTTTGCCTGCAACGGTATTCTTTTCAATCACGAGTCCCCGGTGCGGGGAGAACTCTTCGTGACGAGGAAGATTACACGGGCTTTGTCCCGGATAAAGCTTGGTATGCAGGATCACTTGTACCTAGGCAATCTGAGCGCAAAGCGGGATTGGGGGCACGCAAAGGACTATGTCGAGGCTCAATGGCTGATGCTTCAACAGAAGCAACCCGAAGACTTCGTAATTGCGAGCGGCTCGCAACATAGCGTTCGAGAGTTCGTTGAAGTCGCGGCAGACGCACTGAAAATGACGATTAAATGGCGCGGGCGCGGCGTGAAAGAGACAGGTCACGATGAGAATGGTAACTGCATTGTATCCGTGGACCCTCGATATTTTCGGCCCGCAGAGGTCGATACGTTGCTTGGTGACGCCAGCAAGGCCCGAGCGAAGCTTGGATGGACTCCCAAGGTCAGTTTCGAGCGCTTAGTCAAGGAGATGGCAGCCTATGATTTGCGCGCAGCCCGGAACGAGAGACTCGTCGCAAGGCGAGGCGGCAAATTGCGGCGATGAGCTTTCGGTTCAATTTTCCGCATTGAGATCCACGCCGTGGTAGCGGTCGCCAGGCAAGAAGTAGCCGTTCTAATTTGCAGCAGCGACAATCGAATGGATATTGTCCAAAGAGTTCTGCCATCATTATTCAGATTCTGGCCTGACTGCCCGTATCCGATTTACGTTGGGCTGAATAGTAATTGCGAACTTGCGCCCAGGGTTAAAACGCTGGTGGCGCAGCCGTCCGAATGGCGAAAGGAGTGTTTCGAGCAGGTCGCACAGATATCCGAAACCCACGTGATTGTTTTGCTCGATGACTTCCTGATTCAACAGCCCGTCGACACGCAGCGAATCACGACGCTCGTTGATGTAGCGCTGCATTCAAACATTTCGTACCTTCGATTGATGCCGTTTGGCAAGTCTTCGCTCAAATATCTAACTGCTTTGATGAGAATGGGTGACCGGGGGAGAATCCACATGATAACCAAGGACCGTCCCTTCTATTCTGGATTGCAGATCGCACTCTGGAATAGGGCGCACTTCATGTCGCTGCTGCAACTACGAGGTTCCATCTGGGAGTTTGAACATCAAAGGGTGCTCGGCGTGAATCATTACGTTGTCACCGAGAACCCGGCCATCCAATACAGCCATTTGGTCGAAAAGGGACGGTGGCTCCCCTACGCGCAGTCTTTGCTGAAGCGAGCCGGGCTCCCTGCCAATCTGGGAGAGAGACAAGTGTGGTCACGTTGGATAAACATGCGGCTTGCGCTCGATAGAGTACGATTGCTCGTTTTTGGCAACGCCATAAACTGAACTTGAGCGGTCAAACCATGCCCACCGCGGTGATCACAGGAATAACGGGACAGGACGGCTCCTTTCTTGCCGAATTCCTGTTGACACGCGGCTATAGAGTAATCGGCGTTGTGAGGCCGGATACTCCTCGCCAATACAACCGCCTCGCTGCGTTCCGACACGAAGTACATCTAGTTGAGGTTAGCCTGCTCGATCAAACACGGTTGCGATCAACGATCGAGGAGTATCGCCCTACGGAGATTTATAATTTCGCGGCTCGAGCATCAAGCTCGCAGCTGTTTAATGAACCATTGTTGACAAGCGAATTCAATGGGTTGGCCGTCGTAAGGCTTCTCGAACTGATTCGGCTAGTTGATCCCGCCATTCGCTTTTGTCAGGCGTCGAGCAGCGAGATGTTCGGCAATGCCGCTGAATCACCGCAAAATGAACGGACGGCGTTTCGGCCGAGAAATCCCTACGGTATCGCCAAACTGTTCGCACACGGTATGGTGGGCTCGTATCGGACGAACCACGATATCTTTGCTTGTTCGAGCATTCTCTACAACCACGAAAGTCCGCGACGTGGCGTTGAATTTGTGACTCGCAAGATCTCAAGATCAGTTGCTCGCATAGCCGCCGGACTAGATTCGCACTTACAGTTAGGAGACCTTGATGCCACGCGCGATTGGGGCTACGCGGCGGATTATGTGCGGGCGATGTGGCTAATGCTACAGGCCTCGAACCCCGACGATTATGTGCTCGCGACTGGCATAAGCCATTCCGTAAGGGAATTCTGCGAGATCGCATTTCGCCACGTAGGGTTAGACTATCGAGATCACGTTGTTGAGAATCCCGAGGCCCGACGCCCCAAGGATGCCGCTGCTTTGGTTGGGGACTCGCACAAGGCACAAAAGATATTAAAATGGAGTCATTCGGTTACCTTCAAGGAATTGGTTTGCATGATGGTCGATGCAGACGTTTGGGCCCTGAAAACCGAGGTCAATCCGTAAACACTTGCGGATCGTTAAACTGAAAACATAGGGGCTTTTAATGTTTCGGAAAGTTGATAAGTGCCGCGTCTGCGGCAATCGGGAATTGGTCGAGGTCCTGAATTTGGGCGTGCAGACGCTCACCGGAGTTTTTCCAAAGAGCCGGAGCGAGAAAATCACGGCCGGACCGCTTCAGCTGGTCAAATGCATGGGCGCGGAGGCGGTGTGCGGCTTGCTGCAGCTGCGACACTCCTATGACCTCAGCGAAATGTATGGGCAAAACTACGGATACCGGTCGGGAATCAATGCCAGCATGGTTGCGCATCTTCATGGCAAGGTGAAAAAGATTTTGACGGATACGGACCTAAAGGACGACGCATTAATCCTTGACATCGGGAGCAATGACAGCACGACACTTCAAGCCTATCCGCGGCGTGATTACACGTTGGTGGGGATCGATCCAACCGGCATAAAATTTCGGAGCTACTATCCCGAACATATCCAACTCATCCCTGACTTCTTCTCGTCGGCCAAAATTGTGGAGGTGTTTGGACACCGTAAGGCCGCGGTAATTACATCGTTTTCAATGTTTTACGATCTGGAAGATCCGTTATCGTTCATGCGGGAAATAGCAGACGTGTTGGCCGATGATGGAATCTGGGTATTCGAACAAAGTTACATGCCGACGATGCTGGCACAAAACGCCTATGACACAGTTTGCCACGAACACCTTGAGTACTACGACTTGAGGCAAATTCAATGGATGGCCGAAAGGACCGGGCTTAAAATCATTGACGTTGAGTTGAATTCGGTCAACGGAGGTAGTTTCTCGGTTGTAGCAGCCAAAGCAGGATCCAATCGTCCTCAACGCCCCGAGGTCGCCAGGATTTTGAATCAGGAGAAGCTGCTCAACTTGGACACCTTGGAACCATACCGTGTCTTCGAACACCACGTGAACCAGAGTCGCGATGCTCTAGTGGGTTTCCTTGACAAGGCCAAGCGAGAAAAAAAACTTGTTATTGGATTAGGCGCATCCACGAAAGGCAACGTGATTCTCCAATATTGCGGCATCGGTGAATCGGAGATAAGCCAAATAGCCGAGGTCAACTCGGATAAATTCGGTTCGTATACGCCGGGCTCGCTGATTCCAATTGCTCCGCAGGACAAACTGCTGGGAACGCACCCGGACTTTCTCGTTGTTTTCCCCTGGCACTTCAGGGCATTTTTTGAGAAACAGGGGAAATTCGAGGGTCTTAATCTCGTTTTCCCTTTGCCCAAATTGGAAATAGTCGTGCCCTAGGGCAATCTTTGAATCGGCTAGTCGCATCCGCGCTTCGAGTCAGCGTGTTGGTATATTGAGTCGACGCGCGATTAATCGAGCCAATTGGGATCCCGTGCCGCTGCGGGCCAAGTCGTAAATGCCCGCTCGCGCTTTTTGATTCGCGAAGAACCAATACAGCGCGGTCAGTGCATTGACAGCGGCGACTGGCAGAACGGAAATTATAAATTGCAAAAAACCGCCCCTGCCCTGTTCTTTAAAGAATCGCCTGTAATCCGCATAGCTATAACCGCCGATCGCGCGAAAAAGCGTTAATCGTCGCCATTTCTTCCAAGGTTGACGCGCAACCACGCGCGTTTTCGCGCTGTCCGAAAATGCGTCAAAAGACCATATGAGATCAGGCCATTTGAACATCCAGATCTCGAATCCGCGGCTGGTCCACATCGCGTTTCCGTAGCGAATCGTTATCAACGGATCGGCTATAACTCTGACGCGCAAGAGTGGCGCCTGAAAAATGACTCCGACATGGACAAACAAGCTCCCGAAGTAGCGCTCACGTTCTCGTTCTAACCAAACGCTCCGTCGGATTACCACGCCACCGATGAACGACAGATAGTCGCCAATTTCCGCCAGAAAGCTGTCGCTCGATTTCAGATCATAGTAACGATCGTCAGTTATTTCCAGAATGCGCGGGATGAGCTCTACGCTTAGATCCGCGTTCAGCATCTGAGAATTTACGACGAGCAAATCAAGCGTCGGCTCGAGTAACGCCAGAACATGCGCAACTGCGCCTGGCTTCAAAATGTCATCATCGCTCAGAAGCCAACAATATTCGCCGCGAGCGAGGCAGACCGCTTTGTCAAAATCCTTGTCAACGCCTGAATTCACATTCTCGCGAACGTAGCGTACTGCGGCGCTTCGGCCGAGAAAGGGCTCGATCACTTGCGGCGTATTGTCCGGCGATGCGCCGTCCAGGATAACGACTTCGACGCCAGTCGGCAGTCCGTCGAGAATTGCCGCGAGCGTCTCTCCAAGATAGGCCGCTCGTTTGTATGTCGCGATGCAGATCGACAGCATCGGGAGGCTTGATTCAGCCTGAGAATCAACTCGCATTGTCAAGTTTACATCGCTCGATTTCGCATCCCAATTGAAAGCGCCATGAAATCACAACCAGACAATTACCCAAACCAATAGGCTCAAATTCACAGTAGTTTCTCTGCTTCTTCACTCCGTATTTTTCACGAGACTATACCTCGTTTGGGCTACCTAAGTAGTCAATTGCACGACTCCTGCCGGCAGGGCCAATCGTAACGCATCCGTTCGGCGGGGCGGCTATACTGAGGCTGCGCCCCGCGAATATTGAGCGGACCTCTAAGAGCGACTCCGCTTGTTGGCGACCATCATTCACGTCCGAATTGAAAGGGTCAGAGAATCCAGTGGCAACGCTCTTCAAGCCATTATCTAGTGACAGTTTAGGGATCCTGCACCGCCTGCGAGACAATAACTTCGACGCACTGCGACTTGTCTTTGCGTCGATGGTGGTTTTGTATCACATGGGCATTCTATCTCAGGCCCCTTCATTGGCCTGGTCTTTGCACGTATCGGCCTCCTTTGCAGTGCAAGCTTTTTTTGTCGTCAGCGGGTTCCTCGTGACGATGAGCTTCGAGAACTCGTCGTCGGTCAAATCTTATGCCTTCAAGAGACTGCGGCGTATTACCCCCGCATACATTGGGGTCGTAATCGCCGCAGCAGTGGGCCTTTCTACGATATCCACGCTCCCTCTGGATGAGTATTTCACCAACCGCGAATTGTGGCGATACGTTGTCTTCAATTTGGTGTTATCAAATTTTTCTGCACCCAGCTTGCCCGGTGTATTTCAATCGAACTATATGACCGTCGTCAACGGGTCGCTTTGGACAATAAAGATTGAAGTGGCGTTTTACTGTCTGGTGCCTTTTATCGTGTGGGCAACGCGCCGAGCCGGCACCTTCAAAGTACTGGCCACGATTTTCATCGCGTCCATTATTTGGAGACTTGGATTCGGCACAGCGGCGGCTGCGACTGGCATGGAGATATACGGCAAGCTTGCCAAGCAGCTACCCGGGCAGCTGTGTTTTTTTGCTGGCGGCGCCTGGGCTTACTTCCGCACTCGTGATGGGAGAAGCATTAGCGGTCTATTTGCTGCGGCTGGAATCGCTGTTTATGCAGTGAGCGAGGGCTGGTTTTACGATTTGGCCGCCCCCTTGGCAGTGACCGCGGTCGTTTATTGGGCGGCGATCGCCGGCCCACGTATGCCCGCGGCCGCCAAACACGGTGATTTCTCTTATGGCGTCTATTTGTATCATTTTCCGCTCATCCAAACTTTCGTCGCCCTAGGGTTGTATCAGTGGTCGCCGCTCGCCGGATGGGTGGCGTCGGTTACCGTCGTGGTATTTTGTGCGGTAATGTCCTGGCGGTTCGTCGAGCACCCCATGTTGCACAGAAGCGCTGTGCATGCATGAGTCAAGGCGATCGTTCGCATGCCCTCGCCCAATTTGGCCGCACTGAGGTTAGGGAGCGAGCTTACCGTTCTCTGCCAACACGCCTTTCAAAAAACGCAGAAATTGCCGTTACGGCCAAGGCCCTAACGGCAGGCGCGCTCGCGATTGCGGCCGCACCAGCAATCACAGTTACCGCGCCAAAAAACAACAGGGAGTTCGTACGTAGGGCTATATGGGGACTGATAAACCGGACGAGGATCACGACTGCAATCGCGCCCAGGGCAGGCTTACCGACATCGGCTGAGTACCAACGCGATTGCGACCCTAGTCCGTATTTACGATGTGATATCGAAATGTGCGTTAGCATCATGAAAAATGTGAGCGCGACCCAAACCAACGCCCCCGCAACTGCTCCGAACTGGATGGACAAAAAGTAAAGCGTTGGTGCGCAGACGATGATCGCGGCAATGTTGGTATAAAGGGCTAGATTCGTCCACCCGTAGGCAAGTTCAACTGCATACGGAACGTTTATCAGACCATTCAATGCGTTGCCGACAATCATTAGCGACAAAATGAGCGCACCCCTTGTCGCGATGTTGGCATCATGCGTCCACAACAGAAGCAGATCCTTTGCAAAGGTGGCCATTACCGCGGCAACAGGCAGTACGAGCACGGACATTAGCTGACAGCCAATGTGGTAGAGCCTCACCAGCGAGGCCTTGTCGCCTAGAGCGACTAATTGGGAAAACTTCGGAAAAAATACGCCAAAAAGAGGCGAAATGAAAATATAGAGCCCGGAGGCAAGCGTACCGGCAATTGTGTAGTACCCAAACACTTCTAAGGGGAGTGTCTTGCTCAAGACTAATTTATCGAGTTGCGTTAGGACCACGCTGGTCACCGAGATCCCAGTCATGCCGATGGCGAATCTCGCAAGCACACGCACCAGATGAATCCGAAAGGCGGGCTTGGCCCCCACTCGCGGCAAGCATCGCCACAAACACAATCCTGCAGCTACTGTTTGAAACAAATTGGCGCCGGCCTGCGCAAGAAAAAACGTTTTGAGCGTGGGTGAAATCAACCATAGCGCGAGCAGAGCGCCACCGACCCGGAGAACAGCTGCGATGCTGGTGATCCATCCGAGAAGGACCTGCCTGTGAAGTCCCGTCAGGCCCCCGTTGTAAAGGCTAGTGGGCCAAAGCATGGCAAATGAAAATCCTGCAATTCCGATCGCGTGAGCTACTTCCTCAGGCGGTAATGCGCCGAGCCGGAGCCAATGTTTCGCGATAACCGGTCCCAGGCCCCAAATGAGGATCGCCATGACGAGCGCCACAATCCAATATATGACCTCGAGAGTCCTAAGGAGATCTGGAATGTTTCGCGGTGAGCCGGTTCTATGTGATATCTGAGCAACTTCGCGAGTAAAAGCCGCTCCCAGCCCTAGATCGAGAAGCGATAACGCTGCTTGCATGGTAACAAACACGCCGATTACGCCGTAGGCTTCAACCCCTAGAAATTTGACGTAAAAGGGAACGCAGACAAGCGAAAGTAGCGCCGTCCAACCTTTTGAGAAAAAGCTCGCAAGAATGTTTTTAGTGATTCTGTCCATGCGCGGCCGTATTACGATGAATGTCAGCAATCATATCTTCCGCCTCGAATACGCTGCTTTCGAGTACGGAAGCCTCCGATGGCTGGTCGAGAAGAGGGTTTTCTTCTAGGTAAGCAACGGCGGGAACGTTCCAGAGCCACCTCGTTACTGAGGCTAGAGAATAGACCAGTTTCGACGATCCAGCACGGAAAATGCGCGGCTTACGCTGCAATGGGACTGGGTCAACGCCCATTGGAAACTGCTCATTTGCGGCGCGTATAAGTTGCCGCAGGCGATGCCTTATTCTCCGTGTCGTTTCGCGGCAGGCGTTCCTGAGGAAGTTGTCGCCAAGCGATAGTTTCGAGCCATTTCGACCATTTGCGCTGCCGCCCCCACGAGCATCAGAAAACCAAGCCGTTTGTCACGTGTAATGACCAAATGTTTGATCGCTCGGGCCAGCAACCTGGGGACAAGCGCAAAGCGCCACAATATGGGTAGATAGCTGTTGGTAAATTGTCGTTCCGCGCGCAGCACGTTTTTATAGCGCTGTACCGTCAAGCCCTTGTTCATATTCGCGACCGACAGGTCGTGTTGCACAACAACGCTGCCGACGTAGACGCTCTTTCGCTGGTTGTGAATCATCTTGAACAGCCAATGATCCAGATAGTCGAGCCAAAACAACTCGGAAAATCCCCCAATGCTTTCGATGAACTCCACTCTGAGGCATGTGCCCGAATTGATCGCCATCAGCCACTTTGTCTCTACGACATCCCGAAGGGCGAAGGGACTCTCTTTCCCGAGCCCGGGGAGCATTGGTGATACCTGGCGGTTACCCGCTTTTACGATTGGAACGATGGCAACGACATCTTTTTTGTCGTGCGATAGCGCCAGACTCTCATGGACCGTCAAAAGAAAGTCAGAGGGTAGTTCCGTATCTTGATCGAGCAGCAAGATCCATGAGCAGCCCGCCGACTCTGCCCTGGAGATAGAGTAGCTATACGCCGCGAACAGGCCTCCATTGCTCGAATCGATAACGACCTCCCACCCGGTTGGAACAGACCCAAGATTCGAGCATGGGCTATTGTCGTAGACGAGGAATAGGTCGCCACGATCTTTGAATTTTTGATTGGCAAGTGAAAGGCAAGTCGCAGAATCACGGATAGCACGCTGATAAAGAACCACAACAATACACAGGCTTATCGGCCGATCGGAATGAGGGCTAATTATCGGCACGAATGCCTCGACATGATTCCCTGACCATCAGGCACGCAGATTCGGGTAATCCTTAATCGTAACACGCCGACAGCTAGCCACTCTTCGGCCCGTCCCGTTGTGCGTCTGGTTTCGCCGATCTCTATTTGGGGCTGCTGTCCTCCTCTTGATGATTTCAGCTCCCATCCAAAAATGCCGTCGGTCAGTGCCATCCTTGATTTTTTCTCTGAATGCCGCAAACCTATTACTATAGTTGGTTTGGCAAGAACCCCGACCTCCTTTTAAGGGACGAGCACGCTGAATGATTTCCGTTTGCATGGCGGTGTTCAATGGTGAGCGTTACCTTGAGGAGCAACTAAGGTCGATCCGAGTGCAGCTCGCGAATGACGATGAGTTGATTATCGTTGATGATTGCTCTCGCGATGGCTCCGTTGCCCTGATTAGGCGCCTAGAAGATCCACGAATAAAACTATTACAGAACGAAGCGAACTTGGGGCCGGCGGCCTCCTTTGAGCGCGCCTTTTCTCTGGCCAGGGGACAGTATATTTTCTTCTCGGACCAAGACGATATTTGGGAGCCGGACAAGGTCGTCACAATGTGCGGGATCTTCAAATCTAGCAACCCGTTAGTAGTGGTATCCGACGCGCGCGTCGTGGATGCGCATCGTAAGATTCTCATGGATTCGATTTTCCGGCTGCGAGGCAGCCGTCCGGGCTTCTGGCGGAATTTATACAGGAATGGCTTTGTGGGCTGCTGTATGGCGGTCCGATGCGATGCCAAGTCATTCCTACTCCCGTTTCCGAGGGCCGTCAGTATGCATGACGAATGGATTGGGCTATGTTCCTCATTGGCGGGCAACGTTGAATTCACTGGGCATAAATTGATCGACTACAGGAGGCACTCCGCGAATGCGACACATTTGACGCATGGCTCGCTTGCCTCGATGTTGCGCAAGAGACTGACGCTGTTACTAGTGGTGCTCCGACGATTGCCTCGTATTATATTTTGGCGCTCTCGGCAATAGTCGAATTTTTCGCTGGAAGGCACGTATGAAACCATGGCTAGAGACCTATATGAAATTAGAACTGCACATTTGCCCATTTTCCCCATGTGGCCGGCGAAGGACTGTGCGGCTCCATTGTAATTGCCAAAAAGCTTCATGAAGATTTTGATCACTGGCGGCGCGGGCTTTATTGGTTCCCATGTTGCGAGAGCGCTGGTCTCGCAGGGGCATGAGGTTACTGTTCTCGACAATCTGAGCAAGCAAGTGCATGGGTCCGACCCTCAATTCCCGTCGGGACTGCAGGAGATCGCGAGATGCGTGTTAGGCGACATTTGTCACAGCGAGTCCCTTGCACCCGAGATGGTCGACAAGGAAATCATCATCCACTTGGCCGCGGAAACCGGAACCGGGCAGTCGATGTACGCAGTAAAGCAATACGCCAAGGTCAATGTGGAAGGCACAGCCGCACTGCTCGAGATTGTCGTAAACAGTCGGCCTTCGAACCTACGTAAAATTATCGTCGCCTCATCGCGAGCAATATACGGCGAAGGGAAATACCAATGTGAAACTCACGGGGTCGTTTATCCCAACGCTCGAACGCCTGAAGCCATGTCTTTAGGTAGATTTGAGCCTACGTGCCCGAGTTGTGGTCTCACCGCGCAGGTCTTGCCGACATCTGAAGATACACCATCCAAGCCCTCTTCGTTTTACGGCTTGACTAAGCAGGTCCAAGAACAAATGGTCTTGATGTTTGCAGCCAATCTTGGCATCGATGCCATCGCATTGAGATATCAGAATGTCTACGGGCCCGGGCAAAGCTTGAGCAACCCATACACGGGCTTGTTGGCTGTGTTTTCCAATCTGGTGCGCCAAAACAAATCTCTCAATGTTTTCGAGGACGGCCAAGAAAGCCGCGACTTTGTCTACATCGATGATGTGGTGGCCGCGACCACAGCCTGCTTACTACCCGAATTACGCGGCATTCATACGCTAAACGTTGGATCGGGCGTACGCACAACCGTCCTCCAAGTTGCATCGGCCGTCAGAAGCTATTTTAATTCCCAGGTTCCGATCGAGATCTCCGGCGCCTTCCGAATGGGCGATATCAGACATAATGTCGCGGACATTTCGCGTCTTCGTGGGTTGACAGGTTTCCAGCCAAAGTGGCGTTTTGTGGATGGGCTGAACGAATTTCTGTCGTGGACGAAGGCGCATAGCCCCAAAGAAACGGGTTTTGAGCAGTCCATTGCCGCATTAAAAGAGCGCGGCTTATTCGTAGAAGCGCAATAACCCAATTCGACGCGATAGAATTATGCCGGCGGCATGGATAGTGCGGTGACCCGTGGAGTACCCCAGACGTCGAGCGTAGACGGCCTAAAGGAGCAAAATGACCGAACCCGACGCCGAGACCGACCTGCTGCTCATCGGCGGGGGATTTTTTGGTTACGCCAAAGAGATAAGTCGCGCGCTAGCGTTGCGCGGGCGCACGGTTGAGTGGTTCGAAGACAGGCCCGCGCTGGACACGGTTACAAAATCCCTGCTGCGCGTCGCGCCAAGCCTGGTTGCTGCAAAATCAAAAGCTTATTTCGAACGCATCATTGAAAACATGCGCCACAAGCCGATACGCGACGTTCTCGTGATCAAGGGCGAAGCGCTATCGCCGCAATCGATTGAACGATTGCGATTGGCCATGCCGCGGGCGCGCTTTACCCTGTATTTTTGGGACAGCTATCGCAATATGCCTTCGGACAGCGCAGAAAAAGTTCGGTTGTTCGATAAGAGTTTTACCTTCGACCCGCAAGACGCGCGGCTGGACCGTCGTCTGAATTACCGTCCACTCTTCTTCGTCGATGACTATGCTTCGCTGCCACGAGTAAGCCCGGACATCGACCTGCTGTTTGTCGGATCGGCTCATTCAGATCGGTATGCGATCCTCCACAGGTTGTCAGAGGCGTTGCCGCCCGGTGTCCGCCTGGAAACAATATTGTACTTCCCTTCCCGTCTGGTCTACGCGGCGCGCCGAGTTTTCGATCCACACTTTTGGCGAGCAAAGCGCGACGGATTTATTTTTCATCCTTTGGAAAAGAGTCATATTCAGGCGATGATCTCGCGAGCGAGCGTGGTGGTTGACATCGAGCGACCCATACAACGGGGATTTACAATGCGCACGATCGAAATGCTTGGCGCAGGCAAGAAACTGCTGACGACCAATCCTAAAGTCGCCGAGGCGGATTTCTTTCATCCCGACAATATTTCAATAATCGATCGGCGACGTCCGGTTGTCACTTCGTCGTTTCTGGATGCCGCGTACAGACCCCCAAGCGCCGAGATCCTCCGGCGCTACAGTCTTTCAGGTTGGCTTGATGAGGTATTGCCGCAGCAATGACCGCGGCCTTGAACTGGGTCGGCGTCCTCAATGAAAGCCAATGAATGAATTGCCACGCATATAACGCGGCTTCTCGAGTCCAAAGAAGTTCAGGATGGTGGGCGCAACATCCAACGTAGAGATTGCAACCCTGCTATTGCCCCCATCAATCCGTAAATCTTTCGCGTATAGCCAAAGGGATCCTTCAGGGACGTGTTGCGCGGTGCAATTGACCCCATCCTCATGCGCCATGAACCCTAAACCGAGGTCCGTGAGATCTATGGAGTTTCCGGCGACCGAAGCAGTCGTGGGTCCAGCATAACTATCGAACTGAATGAAAATCTGGAAAAAACCTCGATCGCGCTCGTCGTAGCTCAAATGCCCCGTCGGTCGTCTGTCCCGCTTTATCGACTCGCCATCAATAATCAGAGAATCCATATTCGAGACGAACATGTTCCTGTATTCCTCGCGCACCACAACACAACAGCACGGGACCATTGCCGGCCTGAGTTCCCACCCGGCGCTCGGAACCCCCAGAGACGCCATGAATCTCGACATATCGACAATGGTCAGGAAGCGATAGGTTTGGATCGCCCGAATCGCCGCTTGCCCCATACTACTCGCAACCATCAAATTGTATTCTGGGTTTTCATTAATGAACTTCGCAAGGTGCCCCAACATGATGTCGCACTTGTCCATTGCGAATGAAATTTCAGCACCATACTTTTGGATCCACGCTTGATCTAGTTCGTCATTGCCATAGTCGGCAGGAAACGCCGCTCCCCAGTAGCGATGCATCGCCGCAGCCACGTGGTTTGTATAGAAGGTCGCAAAGTCCGGTCTGGTTTTCCTCAATTGGTGCAAAAATAAATCCATGGTCACCAATGGCTGATACGCCCGCCGGCGGATGCGCAGAGAACTGTCGAAGACCTCGCGAACGAGGTGGCTGGCCGAGTCCACGAAGGTCGATAATTTCAGGCCAATCATCGGTGCCTGCGCAACGAATCGCAACGCCGATGACACGGGAATCTTCCGCGTTACATTTCGCGCCGATTGACGGGTCATACTTAGATTGAGCTCTTGAAATGCCCCCAAGGCGGCAGGGTGAGCGAACGCGGCGCCGTCAAAGTAGTCGGGCAGGTAGAAGCTATACTCACGTACATCGGCCGCGCGGCTACTGCTGTGGAGCGAACCAAATACCCCGACACGTAAGCCTTTGTCCTTCAGCAGCTGCCAAATCGGCGGGAATCTCTCGTCTGTTTCCGCGATGAGCTGCCCGAGATGCAAGATGTTATGTTCTTCGTCGTTGACTCCGCGGTGAAGCGTGGGCCAGCTTACCCAAGGATCCAACACCAAGCGATCTTCATTCACCGTCGTATATTGCCGCGACATAGACAGCATTTTTGTCAGCGTAGCTGTCGGGCGCAACTGGCAATAGGCATCAATGACCCGGAAGGGAACTTCGTTAAGCTCCAATAGAATCAACTTTTTATTCATGCCATAGACTCGCATTTTCCTTGTCAAACCATCCAGCCATCAGTCTACGCAAACTCAGACTGTAGATCCCTTTAATTGCCGCGCCCTAACCATGTGCCGTTGGCTGCGGCCGTGCAGTGCAGTGCAGTAATTTTAACGAAACCGGCTCAAAGATGCGCAACGCCCTAATAAATTCGCCATGCGCTAGTGCGCGAAAGAGTGTGTAGTTTCTTCAATCGGCAGCGGGCGCACAAGAACGAGCCGCCGGTTTCGGCACAACCTTCGGCTTGCGTTCAAATAGATTTAAGAACAGCGCCACCAAGATCAGCAATATCCCACTCGAGGAAATAAACATGTTGTCAAAAATATTGAGGAAGGCGATTGCCGTCAATATGCCCACAGCGGCTACGAAGTACTTGCTTCGTCGCAATACGCGCAGACAAATAATTGAAACACTCACGAAATAGCAGAATGAGAGGAGGGCCCCCAGCCAGCCCATCAACAGGAACGCGCGCCCGTACATGGTGGCCACATTGAGCTGGTCGGTATTGAGAAGCGGAATCGACGCAGCGACGTCCCCATCTGATACGAACCTTTTTGACACAAAATCGGGAAGGAACTCGAGAATGAAATAGAGGGCCGGAGAGTCGGAGACAGTTCGATCGGTTATATTGAGTTGAAGATTCGCAAGAGGTGAAGATGTATACAGATATGTCCAAAATAGCTCGATTGAAACATTTGAATTCAGAAATTTGTCGCTAGGTTTACCGAAGGCTAAAATAATACTTTCTCCGGACACCGTATTCGTTCGGAGTTCTCCCAGAAAACCAAATCCCCAGAGAACGAGCGCCGCTGCAGCCGAGAATATGAGCAGTAGTCGGCGATTGAATCCGCGGCGACGAACGTAGACAACTGTCATCGCGATCAACATAGTGATAAACGCACCGCGATTGACTATGAGAAGTGACGTCGCCAGCGCCGGGAAAGACAGGGCGAGATACTTCTTGCCCTGTCCCAAGACGTATAAATCGAACCAGTAGACGGCGTAGAAGTAGCAAAATCCAACAAACGCCACATGCAGCGTTGGAATCCCAAAATCTTTGTAGCGAAGGTCCGAGTCGGGCGACAAGTCCAGGAGCGGAATTCCGCCGCCCGCCACGACTTCAGCGCAAAAGGCCGCGAATATCAGCGTAAAGATAAGAAGATGCACTCCGAATCGTTCTCGCGCGGAAGGAGTAGTGTGTACGATCTTGCCCGCGGCAATTGCAAGGCAGCCGCATATCAAGGATGTCGAAAGCAAGAACCAAATTAGTGACGGCTGGAGCGAAGGATAAAGATCCGAGTAGCCCAACGAGTACACCGCGACGGCAACAGCAAAACCAGCCGCGTACGCGGCGAACGGAGTTGTGAGCGACCTGGTAAGGAATCCGACGCCTACGTCGCTATTTGCCCTTCCATTAGACATTCATGCATTGCCCAAACGCCACATCCCAAAAATCACGAAATCGTGGCTCTTCGATTTCTCAACGTGAAAAAAGCAGAGTAAGCGAGGGCGCCAAGCACAGCGCCGAAAATTAGAAATCTGGATCGCTGTGGAGAGGCTTTTCGCTCAGGCAGGACGGCTGGATCAACGGTACGAAACGCGTAATTCTTGTCCCCTGTGGCTATCATCTGCTTCTTTATCTCCGACTCCATGAGCTTGTAGATGGTCGTTTTGACCTCCATTATGGAAGTGGTGTCGGATGCCTTCTTAAGGTACTCGAGATTGCGACTACTCCTCTCAATCGCCTGTTTGCGGAGGAGATCATTGGTGGCTTCGATCAATCCATCCACCCATTGCTTGGCGAGGCGCGGATCTTCCCAGGTGACGGAGATGGTGACCAGTCCGGTCTTTCGATTTTCCACTACACTACGAATATCCTTGTCGAACTTTTTGTAGCCATCCTCCAGTGTTGGTACGTGCCCGGACGTCCTCCATCGGTGCGCGGCCGTGTCCCATTTATTAGGAAACAGAATCGGCAACAAATCATTCGACTCAATGTACGATCGCGAGAGCCCACGAGACCTGAGTGTCTCGACCACCTCATTCTGCTTGTTTCCACCCGACAGATTTACGCCCACCAAGGACGCGAGGCCACCCAAACCTCCGAGGGCACCACCTTGAGTGGCGCCCAACATCTCGTCTGACGGGATCAATATGGCGTCCGCGGTGTACAGCGGCGTAAAGAAATAACTAACTCCGAACCCTATCGCACCTCCCAGAATTGCCGTCAATGCCAAAGCGCCCTTGTGGCGAAACACAAATGCAAGACCCCGGTCAAAAATGGAGACCTCATTCAGAGTCACGCCTAGGGGCTCTGGGTCTGGGTTGGAAGTCATTACGGCTGGACGCTATGAATCGCCAATAGAGCGATAGCCAGGTTATAGACAATAGTCGTGATCGAGGTCCACAGCGGCAACGGCGCTACCCTTTCTGTATCGAGCGGCACGACGATGGTATCGCCCGGGCGTACCTCGATTGACTGAGAGCGTCTAAACCATCCTGACCGTCCGCCTGACAAGACATCGCCATTCGCGCGGACGATATATATCCGCTTGCGGTCTGCCTTCTGGGTGGTACCACCGCTCTTGGCGATGTAATCGTCCCTTGATAGGCCGACCCGATAAACGTGCGATGTCGGGCTTTGCACCTCACCCAATACCGTGATTTCTTGTGTCTTCTTTGGGATCAGCAGCATGTCGCCGTTTCGCAGCAGCACGTCGCCCGGCCCGCCGGGCCGACCGTTGATTACCTGGTGTATATCGATTACCAAGCGGCCAACGGGTTTCGTGTTGCGCAGTTGTTGGATCAACTGCTGTCCAATTGCGAGTGCTTGCGCGGCGTTCCCGCCTCCGCCGCCATTGGTGACCGCACTCGTACTCACCGCCTCGAGCGAGAGCGCAGCCAGATCGCTTTGTAGGCGATTGCTCAATGTTTCCAATTGTTCCTTTTCGCGCTGCTTTAGCTCCTCACGAATGAAGACGCCGCCCTCATCGAATGCCTCATTCGTGAGTCCACCGGCGCGTCGCAGCACTGAAGAAAGCGTTTCCCCTTGCTGGATGGGGTATCTGCCCGGGTGTCGCAGTTCGCCGTTCAGCACGATGGACCCGGGCGTCTCCCATAGAGGCGTCTTCTTGATCACCAAGACGTCGTAGGGTTTGAGTTCCACGTCAGCACCAGGTTCGTTGCGACGAATAGCCGCGAGGTTTACGTCAATCAGCGCGCTCTGCCGTTCCTTGCCATCGACAACTTCGTAACGGGTTATTTCCGCCTCACCCGTGTATGACGAATCTTCGAGACTACCTCCCGCGCGGATCAGATCGCTGACACGCATGGCGGGCTCAAGCGGATAGCGACCCGGTGTTCTTACCTCGCCACCGATTGTGACGACCTGCGCGGGGGTCGTCGCCGACGATTGTAATTGGAGGTCATCGATGATGGGGGTCACTGTTCGAGCACGATTGGCAGTCAAATCGAACACAATGATTCTGTCGCGGGGACGGAGCTGCGGATCAGCCGCCGATCCGCGAGCGCTTAGCGCACGCTCAAGATCTGCGGAAATTACTTCGATCTTCTCCTCTGGAGGAACCTCGCGTCGAATCATTACGTAATGTCGATCCGCGCTCGGGCGCAACTCGTCGAAACTGCCAAGGATGTCGCTAAGCCTCAAGCCGGCCCTAAATTGAAACGCACCGGGCCGAAACACATCACCGGATAACTCCACGGAGTTTTCGAGCGTGGGGCGAATTGCGGGTACTCGCAACTTGTCGCCGTTCAGTATTTCTGTGTTGCGACCTGCATTCGAAGCTAAATCGATGTTGCGCATTTCCCGCTGCCGCGACGAATCAATGCGCTCCAGTTGCGCAAGCTTTGCGTCTGCATCGGGTGATAGGCCACCGGCGATATCTACAAGCTGTTCTGCTGTTTTTTCTGCCTTCATTTCGTAGATTGCCGGACGACGAACCGCGCCATATACCGTAGCTGTGACGCCTATCGGAGGAATAAATATGACGTCGCCGGGCATCAGTTGCCGATCGCCGCTCGTATCACCATGCAGCAACAAATCGTAGAGATCGAGCACGGACACTAAATGACCGTTGCGCTTAAGTTCAATGTTACGCAACGAACCTATCGTTTTGACGCCGCCGCTGACGAAGAGCGCGTTGGTCATCGTCGATAACCCGCTTACGGTGTATGAGCCGGGCTTTTCGGCTTCCCCCAAAACGAAAACGCGAATCGACCGTAGATCGCCCATGGTTATGCTGACCTGGGTGCCGATCAGCTGTTGAGCAACGCGGTGCTCCAGCGCCGCGCGCGCCGCGTCAAAACCCATGCCACTTACCGATATTGGGCCGAGCTTCGGAAACTTGATCTGCCCATCGCGACCTACCGTCAACGAGTAGGAAGCCGTTTCATTGCCGTAAAGTTGAATATTGAAGGTATCTCCAGGACCCACCACATAGTCGATGGGAACCTGAATGTCTTTGACCGGCGCAAAGGTGCTCGGCACGCCCTGGAAAAGATCGTAGCCAAATGGCTTGGCACCTTGATCGTCCAGCGGCTCAAGCCGCAATAGCGTCAGTTTGACCGTGTAATCACGCAGGTCCGGATCTGCACTCAAACGCCTCGTTGCTTCCTCGGCAGTAAGACCTGCCAGTGGTATCGACGGAAAACCCGGCAATTCAAGTACACCAAAGCGATTCAGTTTGTAAGGGTTGCCTTTGAGAACGCGATCTCTTATGGACGCGGACCGCGCCATTTGCTCTGTCGTTTTCGTTCGTGGATCGATTTGCAGCCGGCCAAAGTCGTTGCTCTCATTGTTCTTCTTGTTGTTGCCAGCATCATTGATTCCGGAGAGCGCCGAGTTGGCGTTGCTGACGCCCGCAGTCGAGTTGCCCGTCGCGCCGGTCGCGCCGGTCGCGCCGGTGCCCGTCCCCGCCGGGTTGATCGCGTTGTTGTCTTTTAGAGCAATTTCTACCGGCGTCAAATCGATCAAAACAGTGTCATCCGCACGCAACTCGGGATCCTCGTCCGATCTGCGCAAAGTGCGTCCGTCAATTGTTTTGTCGTTCTTGCTTTCCTGTTCCCGCTCACCCGTGCGGTCGTTCCTCTTCTTCACCGTTTCGGGAGAATCCAGCTGTGCATCGCTTTTCTTGTTTGTCGAATCCCCTTTGCCGCCGAGCACGCTTTGCATCAGCGCGTCCTGCTGATCCTGGGGTAGGCTCTTGAAGATGTTCAATTGGTCTTGGGTGGGAACGGGAGTCTGAGCCCCAACGGCGGCCCCGATCAAAATCAATGTGATCGCCGCGACCAGAGACCTGGCCAGCCTCCAGCAAGCCGCGAAAGACACAACTCTCATTTCTTGAAAGACCCTTTGGAACTTATGAATTTCAGGCCAACCCCGCTGCCGCGAAATTGTATACTAAAGCACCATCCCGCGACCCTATCGTTGGGCCGGCGCCCAGCGACTCCGCGCCATGGTTGCGCCAGATTGTCAGCGATCGTAGTTCTGACGCAGCCAAGCCGCGTAGTCTCGGCCCAACAAATCCTGCCACCATTGCACCTGCTGCAAATACCAGTCCACCGTGGACCGCAGCCCGCTTTCAAGGTTCCGCGCCGGTGCATAGCCTAAGTTTTGAGATGCCTTCGAATAGTCGATGGCGTACCGCCGGTCGTGCCCGGGCCGGTCGCGTACGTGGGTGATCAATTGGACAGCTTTTGTTCCATTAAAAGCGGGCGAGGACGGAAATGCGGCCCGATACTCTGGATGTGTATTCAGCCTCGCATCGAGCAGGTTGCACAGGCTCCGTACGATGTGAATATTGGTCGTCTCGCTATTGCCGCCGATGTTGTACACGGCGCCGGGCTCGCCCTTGGTTAGTGCCAGCTTGATCGCCGCACAGTGATCCTCAACGTGAAGCCAGTCCCGAATCTGCATCCCGTCACCATAGACCGGCAGCGCCTTGCCAAGCAGAATGTTGACGATGGTCAGCGGAATCAATTTCTCGGGAAAATGATAGGGCCCATAGTTGTTGGAGCAATTGGTAACCGTCGTACTGAGCCCGTAGGTCTCATGATAAGCGCGCACCAGATGGTCGGATGCGGCCTTGCTTGCCGAGTAGGGTGAGTTGGGTGCGTAGGGGCTGTCTTCGTGAAAGGGCGCATCATCGGGACCCAACGACCCGTAGACCTCGTCGGTGGAGACATGGTGAAAGCGGTGCTCCGGCACGATCCTCTGGTCAATCCACAGTGCCTTGGCAGCCTTGAGCAGTGAATGCGTGCCGACCACATTGGTTCTGATGAAATCGTCGGGACCTAAGATGGATCGATCGACGTGAGATTCCGCGGCAAAGTGCACTAGCGTGTCGATCTGGTGCTGAGCGAGCAACCCGCGCACTTTATCCTCGTCGCAAATATCGCCTCGGATGAACAAATAGCGCGGGTTGTTTGCGATGTCCGAAAGACTATCAAGATTGCCCGCATAGGTAAGAGCGTCGAAGACCACCACCCTGCCCTCGCGGGTATTGGCCAACCAGTGGTGCACGAAGTTCGAGCCGATGAAACCCGCACCTCCCGTAATGAACAGGTTACGCGGCTCGAAGCTCATCCAACATCATCCTCAAATTGTGCCGCCAATGAATCGCGGGCAGCTTGAGCAGCGACCGCGTCGCCGCGCTATCCAAAACGCTGAACGCCGGTCGCTGCGCCTTGGTGGGGTACTCGCTGCTGTAAATAGGCAATACCGGTATCGCGCGGGAAAGGAGGCCTCGCGCGAGCGCCTCATCCTGAATCGCCACCGCGAAGTCGTACCAACTTGCCACACCCAAATCGGTCCAGTGATAAATTCCGGGCGCCGGCTTCGCGTCGATGAGGCCCCAAATGGCCGCGGCAGTGCTTGCCGCCCAAGTCGGCGCACCGATCTGGTCGCAGACGACGTTTATTTGCTCCTTTTCACGCATCAGACGCAGCATCGTCAAGACAAAGTTCTTCCCTTCGGCGGCGTATATCCAAGATGTGCGCAACACGATTCCCGTACCACCCGCAACCACATGACGCTCGCCACCGAGTTTGCTGACCCCGTAGACGCTCAAAGGGTTGGTCTGGTCGGATGGCTTGTAGGCGCGTTTAGATCCACCATCGAACACAAAATCCGTGGACAGGTGTAGCAACTTGGACCGTGCGGTGGCCGCAGTTCGAACCAACGAAGCCACTGCCGTGTCGTTGACGGCAATCGCCTTCGCAGCTTCGTCTTCGGCGAGATCGACGGCCGTATACGCCGCCGCGTTGACGATCCAATCTGCCTTAAGCTTCGCCAGCGCACTTGTGAGAGCGCCTTCGTCAAGGATATCGAGTTCGGCGTGAGTTCGGCTCGCGACCTCATGTTGCACAGGAGTTGCCTCAGCGACCGCCTTCGCGATCTGGCCGCCGCCCAGCACCAACACTTTCATGGAAACTTCTCGATCTCAGTGAAACTCTTACCCTGAGTGTCCTTGGCCGACAGTTTGGGTTGAACGTCGCGCGGAATGGGCCACTCGATGTTCACTGTCTCGTCGTCCCACGCCAACGTCCGCTCGTGAGATGGACTGTAAATATCGGTGCATTTGTACAAAAAATCCGCTGACGCCGAAGTGACCAGCATCCCATGCGCAAGACCCGGCGGCACCCATAGCATTTTGTGATTCTTATCGGACAATTCGGTCCCCCACCATTGCCCGAAGGACGGCGAACTGCGCCGCAAATCGATCATGGCGTCAAAGACGGCGCCCGAGGTGACCCGCACCAGTTTTCCTTGCGTGTGCTCGAGCTGCATATGCATGCCGCGCAGCGTCCATTGCGTCGACCTGCTGTGATTGTCCTGAACAAAATTCGCATCGATGCCGGCTGCATGAAACTTCTCTGCCTGCCAGCTCTCCATAAAAAAACCGCGATCATCGCCAAAGACTTGCGGTTCGATTAGAACCACACCGTCGATGGGAGTCTTGAGAAACTTCACGGCCGATGCTCATCGCGCAGAATGCGTAACAAGTATTCTCCGTATCCGCTTTTTTGCAGGGGTAAAGCCAGCTCCTTGAGCTGAACTGCGTCAATGAATCCCATACGCCAGGCAACCTCTTCCACGCAAGCCACTTTCAGGCCTTGTCGCTCTTCGATGATCCGCACGAACACGCCGGCATCAAGCAACGAGTTGTGCGTGCCCGTATCGAGCCACGCCGTACCCCGTCCTAAGCGCTCGACGTTCAAGTTCCCTTCGCGCAAGTAGGCGCGGTTCAAATCAGTGATTTCCAGTTCTCCGCGAGGCGAAGGTTTGATGGACCGCGCCAATTGGGAGGCCCGGTCATCGTAGAAATAAACGCCTGTGACGGCATAGTTGGACGGCGGATTTGCCGGCTTCTCCAATAAATCGACCACCTTGCCTTGTGCATCGAATTGCACCACACCATAACGCTCCGGATCATGGACGTAGTAGCCGAAGACCGTGGCACCCTTGACCCGACCTGAGGCTGACAACAGCAGCTCCGATAGGTTCGCTCCGTAAAAAATATTATCGCCCAGGATCAGAGCGGATGGCGCACCGGCAAGGAACGACTCGGCGATGATCAACGCCTGCGCGATGCCATTGGGCTCCGCCTGCACTGCGTAGGCGAATTGCACCCCCCATTTCTCACCGCCGCCCAGCAGGTCGCGAAAGGCCACCTGGTCGCGGGGGGTCGTGATAATCAAAAACTCCCGAATTCCCGCGGACATCAGCGTCGCCAGCGGATAGTAAATCATCGGCTTGTCGTAGACAGGCAGCAACTGCTTGGACAACGACATCGTGATGGGATGAAGCCGGGTGCCGGCGCCGCCGGCCAAAATGATGCCTTTCCTGTTCTTGGTCAAAAACTCATCCTATGAATTTGTCGCAATCTGTAGGGCGACTTTATCGATGCGTCGCCACGTAATTAATCAACGCGGCGATGCCCGCGGCACCGGTCCCTTGCGGGGCCTTGGCTCCCGTCATGTCGATCCCCACTGCCAATTTCTTGCCCAATTCCACGCCGAATTGGTCGAAGGAGTTGATGCCCCAAATCGTGCCCTGTACGAATACGCTGTGCTCGTACAAAGCCAGAATACCGCCTAGGGAGCGCGCAGTGGTCTGTGGATACATGAGCAGGGAACTCGGGCGATTGCCTTCGTGCACACGATGAATGGCGATGCGATCGATCTCCGCCGCAGCGACCCCGGCTTTGCGCATATCCGCCTCGACCTCCGGCAGGGTATAGCCGTAGGCAAACGCCTGCGACTGCGCAAAGCAGTTCTTCAATGCCAAATCCTGACCCTCGGTTCCCCCCCAGGAACCGCGCAGCGGCGCAATAAAATCGAGCGCCTGGGTCAACGTGCCCTGGTGCAGCATCTGAAAGAACGAATGCTGGGCGTTCGAGCCCGGTTCGCCCCACACGATGGGCGCGGTAGCGAAATTCACGTGCAGTCCCTCCAAGGATACCGACTTGCCGTTGCTTTCCATTTCGAGCTGCTGCAGGTATGCAGGCAGGCGCGCGAGGCGTTGATCGTACGGCAGCACCGCGAGCGTGGGCAGATTCAGGAAAGTTCGATTCCACACGCCAAGCACGCCCATCAGGACCGGCAAATTTTTCTCGAACGGCGCGGTCGTAAAATGTTTATCGATGTCGCTCGCGCCCTGGAGAAACTCTTCGAAGCGTTCGCTGCCGATGACGATCTCGGCAATGAGGCCGATGGCGGACCAAACCGAATAACGACCCCCGACCCAATCCCACATCGTGAAGCGATGGTCCGGCGCGATGCCGAACTTGTCCATGGCCTCTGCATTGGTCGAGACGGCGACGAAGTGATTGCCGGGGGCCTTCTCCCCCAATGCGCCGACGATCCAAGCGCGCGCGGCATTGGCGTTGGTCTGCGTCTCCTGCGTCACAAACGTCTTGGAGCACACGATCACCAGCGTCTCCGCCGGATCGAGCGTACGCGTCAGATCCTCGAGCTGCGTGCGATCCACGTTGGATACGAAGTGCGGCGTGATGTCGCCGCTCCATTCCGCGCGCAGCGCATCGCATACCAACAGGGGCCCTAGGTCCGAGCCGCCAATACCGATATTGACGACATGCCTGAACTTCTTGCCGGTGATCCCGAGCTTTCTGCCACTGCGCACCGCCGCGACATAGTTCTCCAGCTTTTGGCGCGAGGCCTTGACCTCGGCTTGAATGGCCGGCGACCCGGCGAAATCCGACCGCAGCGCCGTGTGCAGCACCGCGCGCTTCTCGGTGGTGTTGATTGGATCGCCGCGGAACATGGCGACGATGCGATCGGACAGACCAACCGCCCGCGCCAAATCCAGCAGCAGCGACAGGCTCTGCTGCGTAATGCGCTGCCGAGAGATATCGAGCAGCCACGTGTCGTGCTCAACGTGGCACTGCTGCCAACGCTTGGCATCCGTGCCGGCCAGATCGCGCAGATGCACCTTGACCATTTCTTTGGCATGCGCTGCCACTGCCGCCCATGCCGGCAACGAGGAATTAAGTTCGCTCATGACTGGTACTTACTCATAAAGATTGCGGGTGATAGTAGGCAAGATACCACTCGACGAAATGCTTCACACCCGTTTCCAAGTCGGTGGAGGGCCGATAGCCGACCTCGTGCGCCAGGGTTTCCACATCCGCCCACGTGTCGGCCAGATCCCCCAACTGCATCGGCAAGAGATTTTTCAAGGCTTTTTTGCCCAAACGTTGCTCGAGCACGTCGATATATCGCAGCAGTGGGACAGGCGTCTGATTGCCGATGTTGTAGATTCGAAACGGTGCATTGCTGGTGCTGGGGTTCGGATGATCGGAATCCCAATTCGGATCCGGCCTCGCCACATGGTCCACGGCCGCGACCACACCTTTGACGATGTCATCCACATAGGTGAAGTCGCGCCGGTGGTCGCCGCCGTTGTACACATCGATGGCCTGGCCCGCGAGGATATTCTTGGTAAAAAGGAACAGCGCCATATCAGGCCGGCCCCAGGGCCCGTACACGGTGAAGAATCGCAGGCCCGTGGTCGGCAGTGCGTACAAGGACGAGTAGCTGTGAGCCATCAATTCATTCGATCGCTTGGTGGCGGCGTACAAGGTCAGTGGGTGATCGACGCCTTGGCTCTCGGCAAATGGCATCCGGGTGTTCGCGCCGTACACCGAGCTGGTGGACGCATAGACCAGATGCTCGACCTGCGTGTGGCGGCATCCTTCGATGACCTCCAGGAAACCGACGATGTTGCTGTGGACGTAGGCGTGCGGGTTCTGGAGTGAATAGCGCACGCCCGCCTGCGCCGCCAAGTGCACCACGCGCTGAAATCCTTCTGCACGGAACAGCGCCTGCATGGTGCTACGATCCGCCAGATCCGCTTTTATGAACCGAAACCGCTCGAAACCTCGCAGGATTTCGAGACGCGCCTCCTTCAAAGCGGGATCGTAATAGCTATTGAGATTATCGAGGCCGACCACCTCGTCGCCGCGTTCGAGCAACAGCTTCGCCGTGTGAAAGCCGATAAAACCGGCGGCGCCGGTCACGAGCAGCTTCACAGCGCTCGCCACACCGTTTTGCCGGAGGATGCCTTGTCGAGCAGCGCCAGGATATGTTCGTGGGCCGCGGTCTCTTCCTCGGTGGCCTGGATCACGACAATACGCATGTCCGTGGCCGCCCGCGTCGGCGCCGCTTGCCGCGCCCGGCTGCGAATCGTGTCGGACTCGGCGCTTAAAGTGAGGCTGCCCTGCCCACCCGTCATCGCCAAATACACTTCCGCCAGGATGCGCGCATCGAGCAACGCGCCGTGATACTCGCGGTGCGAATTGTCGACCGAATAGCGCTTGCACAGCGCATCCAAGCTGTTGCGCTGTCCGGGATGCATTTGGCGGGCAAGCGCCAAGGTGTCGAGAACGCGGCATAGGTCAGAAACTGAGCGCGGAAAGGCGATACGCGCCAGCTCTGCGTTCAGAAATGCCACGTCGAACGGCGCATTGTGGATGATCAGTTCGGCGTCGCGGATGAACTCCAGGAATTCGACATGCACGTGCGAGAAGCTCGGTTCCTTCGCGAGCCGCTCGCGCGTAAGACCATGCACCTGAACCGCGCCCTCGTCGATGTCCCGCTCGGGATTCAAATATTGGTGGAAGCGTCGGCCCGTCAGACGCCGGTTAAAAAGCTCCACGCAACCGATTTCGATGATGCGGTGCTGTTGCTCAACTTCGAGGCCCGTGGTTTCAGTATCGAGAACGACTTGGCGCATTTTAGAACCTACCGCACTGCCAACATGCGATCGATCGCCTCGTTGGCCAGACGATCGACGTATTCATTGCCATCATGTCCCGAATGCCCCTTCACCCAAATCCATTGAATATCCTGAGTCGCGGCGGCCGCATCCAATAGCTGCCACAGGTCTTGATTCTTTACCGGTTCGCGAGCCGCCGTACGCCAGCCGCGCGCCTTCCAATTCGGCAGCCACTCGGTGATGCCTTGCAGCACATACTTCGAGTCGGTGTACAGCTTCACCGCGCAGCGCCGTTTCAGGGCACCGATACCGCCGATGGCCGCGCTGAGCTCCATCCGATTATTGGTTGTCGCGGCCTCGTACCCCGAAACTTCCTTGCGCTCATTGCCAAAGATCAGCAGTGCCGCCCAGCCTCCGGGCCCCGGATTGCCACGGCACGCGCCGTCGGTGTAAATCTCAACGTCGGTCATGGGCCAACCTTGTTGGTTGGTTCCGCGGCACCGACCAATACCCGCTGGCGTACCCGCCGCCTCGGCCGTACCAAGGTCAAGGTTGACACGCGCTTGCGCGCCTTGAGCAGGTACGCGCCGGCCGTCAGCGCCCGTCGCGGATGCACTTCGCTTAACCCCCCTTTCAGGGGGAGGAAACCCAGATAGCCATGAACGCTGTCGACATCGAATCCCAACAGCGCCACCCAATCGCGCAGCCGCCGCTCGGAGAGCATGCGCTGGGTGTGCGGTGGAAAGGCCGGCCGGCCGAAGTAGCGGCCGAACAGGCGCCGGGCGCCCCAACCGCTGTAAGGGTTGAAGCCGCAAATCATGAGACATCCCTCGCCGGTCAGCACTCGCTCAGCTTCGCGCAGCACGGCATACGGGTCTTCGACCAATTCGAGTGTATGAGGCAACAAAATCGCGTCGATGGAATCGGATCTGAACGGCAGCGAGTCGTGCGGTGCGCAAAGCGTGACGCCGGGGGTCAGTTCGGGTGCCAGGAGCGTCGTGTGTTGGGTGCGGGCAGCGGTGAGCAAGTGGCGCGCCGGCCCCCAGGCACCCACCTGCAAGAGCTCAAAGCCAAAAACCGTATCGAGCGCCAAGGTCGCCAGCGCGGCCTCTTCGCGCAGAACGCGCGCCCCCAAGGGGCCCCCGAACCAGTCCTCCAGTGCCGTATCCGCCGTCGATTCCAACCCACACCTCTTCTTGAAAACACTAGCGAAGTTCTAATGTTACAGGTTAAATACGCCGCAAAATGTCAATCCAAGCAACGCATCTTAACGTGCGCCCCGTGCGCGCATTATCCGACAACTACATCTGGCTCATCGAGTCTCCAACCGCGCCCGACCAGGTGGTCGCCGTGGACCCCGGCGAAGCGGAACCGGTGATCGCCGACCTTAAGCGCCGAAACCTCAAGCTCGCCGGCATTCTACTGACACATCACCATCCGGATCACATCGGAGGCGTCCCGGAGCTCAAGCGCCTGGGCAAAGTACCCGTGATCGGACCTGACGATGACCGTATTGCCTCAAAGACGCGCACGGTTCAGGGGGGTGAACGCTGCGAATTGCCGGAGTTGGGACTTGGATTCGAGATTTTACAGGTGCCTGGGCATACGGTGAGTCACATCGCATTTTGGGGCCATGGCGCGCTTTTTTGCGGCGATACGCTATTTAGCGCGGGTTGTGGCCGGATGTTTGAAGGTAATCCTGAGCAGATGAATGCATCGTTGAACCGCCTGCGGGACCTGCCGCCCGAAACGCACATATTTTGCGGCCACGAGTACACCGCCGCGAACCTTCGCTTTGCCCTGACGGTCGAGCCGACCAATGGCGCGGCCATTGACTATCAGGAAACGGTGAATCGGATTCGCGCCGCAGGCGAGCCCAGTCTACCGTCCACCCTGAGCACCGAAATCCACGTCAATCCCTTTTTGCGTTGCGACAAAGCCAGCGTGCGGTCGGCTGCGGAAACTCACGCCGGTAAGCCCTTGCCTAAGCCACACGAGGTATTTGGAGTGTTGCGCGCTTGGAAGGACCAATTCCGGTAACGGAAATGCACATGGCACCCATTAAGCGACACCATTCACTCTGCTGCATCGCGTTGTTGCTTTGCGCCTGCGCTCACCAGCCGGCAGCGCAGCCGAAGCGCGAACCGGTGGTGCTGACGGAACCGCCGGCGGCGGAAACACCGATCACACCCGCCGACAGCGCTTCGGTATCCGTGGCGCCCTCCATCGCGATGCCGCGCGAATGGCAACATCACAACGGCGAGGACTACGACGATTTATTCGACCGCATGCGCGCCGGCTTCGCCTTTGATGAAGTTCAGGAGCCCGCGATTGACGTGCAACTCGCCTGGTTTGAGCACAATCCCGAATACCTCGAACGGGTATTTCAGCGCGGCCAGCGCTACATGTACCACATCATTACCGAGGTCGAGGCGCGCGGCATGCCGTTGGAGTTTGCCCTGTTGCCGGTGGTCGAGAGCGCCTACGAACCTTTCGCCTACTCGCGCAGCCGCGCCGCAGGTTTATGGCAGTTCATCCCGGACACGGGCGCGCGCTTTGGGTTGAAAAGGGATTGGTGGTACGACGGACGCCGCGACGTGGTCGAATCGACGCGCGCGGCGCTCGACTACCTGCAAGCGCTGCATGATCAATTCGACGGCGACTGGCTGCTCGCCATTGCCGCCTACAATGTTGGCGAAAACACCGTGCAGCGTGAATTGGATTTCAACCGCGCCAACGGTAAGCCGACCGACTTCTGGCATTTGCGGCTGCCCGCGGAGACTCGTGCCTACGTGCCGAAGCTGCTCGCCCTGAAGCGCTTGATGGCGGAGCCCGAGCGCTATGGGCTCGAATTTGCCGCGATACCGAACGAACCTTACTTCGCGGTGATTGATACGGATTCGCAAATCGACTTGAAGATCGCTGCACAACTCGCGAGCACCAGCTACGATGAACTGGTGGCGCTCAATCCGGGCTACAACCGCTGGGCGACGGATCCCGACGGCCCGCATCGCATGTTGGTCCCCATCGACAATGCCGACGGCTTTGATGCGGCCTTGAAAACCTTGGGTCCCGATGATCGCGTACGCTTCGCCAGCCACGAAGTGACGCGCAAGGAAACCCTGGCGATGATCGCCAAGCAATACGGCACCTCAGTCGCCGTCATCACCAAGATCAACGACCTGAAAGGCGGCAAAGTAACGCCCGGCGAGACCTTGAAGATTCCTGAGATCAGCGGCGAGTTGCCCGACAAAGTATTGCTCGCCGCCGCCCGCGTCGATCGGCCTGAGACAGATGTCGGCGGTCGCCGGCAGCGCCAGATCGTTTATCGAGTCCGTTCTGGGGAGACGTTGAGTTCCATTGCTCGACGTCACGGCATGCCGGTGACCACGCTCGCGCGGCTGAACAATATGGGGGCCGGGGACACTTTGGTAAAAGGCCAGCGACTGGTGATCAAGGCGAGCGCCCGCCGCTTCCGCGATGAAGGTGTGGTCTCAGGTCGCCGCGTGCTCTATACGGTTCGAAGCGGCGATACGGTTTACAGCATCTCGCGCCAATTTCAGGTGCCGGTCCCTCAACTGAAGACTTGGAACGGGCTGAACGAGCATCATCAAATAAAAGCCGGACAGCGACTCGTAATGTATGTAGATTCGAGCCGGCAGCAGGGGTAGAAAAACTTATGGGGTTTCTGAGCGGCAAGCGCGCGTTGATCGTGGGCCTGGCCACGGATCGTTCCATTGCGTGGGGCATTGCGCAGGCCATGCATCGCGAGGGCGCGGAACTCGCCTTTGCGCATATCGAGCGCATGACCGATCGGGTTGTGCCGTTGGCCAAACAATTGGGATCCGACATCACCTTCGTCATGGACGTGGGTGGCGATGCGGACATTGACAAGGGCTTTGCATTTCTTAAGACGCGCTGGCCCTGCTTCGATATTTTGGTCCATGCCGTCGCCTTTGCCTCGCGAGAAGCGCTCACAGGCGATTTCTTGAGCGCAACCTCGCGCGAGGCCTTCAAGGTCGCCCACGATATCTCCAGCTACAGCCTGACCGCCTTGGCGCGCGCCGCGCTGCCCTTCATGCAGGCGCGCTCCGGTGCCATGGTTGCGCTGAGCTACTTGGGCGCGGTGCGCTCCATTCCCGGCTACAACGTCATGGGGCTGGCCAAAGCCAGTCTTGAGGCCAACGTGCGCTTCCTGGCCGCCGACTTGGG
>Ga0210387_10000174_pt1 | contig 46522 bp, 37 predicted proteins | sample IncBWC7OmetaG_FD_160108 | JGI IMG/M metagenome (GOLD analysis project Ga0210387, IMG submission 160108) | Forest soil microbial communities from Barre Woods Harvard Forest LTER site, Petersham, Massachusetts, United States - Inc-BW-C-7-O ... | reverse complement strand
TGCCGAGCGCACTGCTTGGGGACAGCCGGCGCGCGACCCGATCTTCATCGTGGGACTGCCGCGCTCCGGTTCGACGCTGCTCGAGCAGATCCTCGCGAGCCACTCGGGCGCCGAGGGTACTCGCGAGCTGCCCTATATTCCCACCATCGCGCGCGAGCTCGCGGGAACGCCCGAAACCGCGGCAAGATATCCGGAACAACTGGCATCGCTCAGCAAATCCGCCGTGGAAGCACTGGCGGCGCGCTACCTCGCCAGCGCGCGGAAACACCGCCTGCTCGGCAAACCGCGTTTTGTCGACAAGATGCACGGCAATTTCGCCAGCCTCGGGCTCATCCACCTTTTGTTCCCGCAGGCAGCCATCATCGATTGCCGACGTCACCCGTTGGCCTGCGGTTTTGCCTGCTACAAGCAGCTGTTCAGCCCCGGCATGAACTTTGCGTACGACCTACGTGAGCTGGGTCTTTATTACCGGGACTACGCGGATCTCATGAATCACATCGATGCCGTGCTTCCAGGCCGGGTGTATCGCCTGCATTACGAAAGGCTGGTCGCCGATACGGAAAACGAAGTGCGCCGCCTGCTCGATTATTGCCAACTACCGTTTGAGCCCCAGTGCCTGCGGTTCCACGAGAATCGACGCGTCGTGCAGACCATCAGCTCAGATCAGGTCCGCCGGCCCATTTATACCGCAGCGCTGGAACAGTGGCGCCACTTCGACCCTTGGCTGGATCCTCTGAAAACCGCGCTCAAGGAGCTGGTCGATGACTACCCGCGGTTTCAATGATTCCAAAGCGCAAAAAAAAGCGGCGGGCTTTTAGGCCCGCCGCAATTTTTGTTGTTGCAATATTTTTATTGTTGGATCAGAACTTCACTTGCACGTGCGCATACAGGTAACGGCCCAGCGTGTCATACGTGCCAACCCAGGTGTTGTCGTTGCATGAGGTGTTGGGGCATTCCGAGTAGCTGCCGCTGGGGATGATCGGCGGCGCCTTGTCGGTCAAGTTGTTCACGCCGACCCGAAGATCGATTCCAGTGGAGGCAATCGGCATGTTGACCGACAGGTCCAGATAGGAATAGCCGCCGATATGCGCGGTTCCGGTGTAGTAGGTTGAGGCCAATTGCGGATCCTGACTGGCATGGTCAGTCTGCGAAGGACCGATGTAGCGCCAGCGCACCGACAGGTCAAGACCCGCCCATGGCGCCTGCCAATCGGTATTCAACACATGCCTCCAGTGAGGCGTGGGAGCGCCGCACGTGGTGCCCCAGTACCCTGCGCAGTTGTACGCTGCGCCGCCGGCGATCGGCGCCGTATAGAAGTTGAGCACCCGAGTACCCAACAACTGAATGCCCACTTTGCCGTAGCCGGTGTCGAACGAATAGTGCGACGCCAAGTCGATGCCCTTCGTGCTGATGGTTCCGATGTTCTGCTCGGTAGCCGTCACGAAGTCGTTGTTGTTGAACCAGAGCGAGCCGGTGCCCGCGCCGCGATGGATCAAATCGCAACCCGAGTCGTTCTGACCGCAATTATTGACGATGGTATTCGAGGTCAGTGACTCGATCGTGTTCTGGATGCGAATGTAGTAGAAATCCAGGGACGCGACCAAGTTAGGCACGAATGTCGGCTGGAAAACAAAGCCGTAAGTGAAGGTGTCCGCGATTTCCGGCTTCAGTGCAATGTTGCCGCCCACCGAGGTGTTGATTTGCGCCGCGGGATTCGTGGCAATGTTGCCCCACTCCGCTGCCGTCACACCAGTGCGCGCGCAGTACGCAAAGTCATGTCCTTGGATGGTGCCGGTGGTGCCGCCCGTGCCGCCGACCACCGGTCCCCAGCAAGGATCCGCCGTGCCGCCCGCACCAATGACCGCCGGAGCGAACAAATCACCGACGCTCGGTGCGCGCACCGCACGGTTGTAGCCGCCGCGCAGCTTCACATCTTTGATCGGAGCGTATTCGACGCCGAATTTATACGTATTGGTATCGAAACCCGAGGTGTACTTCGAATAGCGATAACCCGCATCGAAGGAGAGATCATAGGCAGCCGGAAGATCATTCAAGACTGGCAGGCGACCCTCGGTGTAGATTTCCGAAACGTGGAATCCGCCGTTGATGGCCGATTGCGCGCCGTTGCCGCCCGAGTTCAAGCCATTGGCAAAGATGTAGTCCGGATCCAAGGCATAGCTCTCAGAGCGGTACTCGGCACCCAAGTTGACACTTGGCCCCGCCGAGGCGGTGGGCAACTTCATGCCCATCTTTTCCAGATCCGCCGTGACCGAACCATCGACGATGAATTCCTTGGCTGTCACCGAGTAGGTCGCGGGAACGTCAATGTAGGCGATCGCCGCCGGCGTCACGCCACCCTTCTGGAAGATGTTCCAAGGCACGCAAGTCGGCGCGGTGCCATTTAGTGCCGATACGCAGGCTGGAAGTCCGGTCGCAGGATCGGTGACCACGTTCAGTGCGTTGGTCGCGCTCGTCGCGTTGATGTAGTTGCCTTGAGAATCGTGCATCGTATTGATGCCGATCTGGCCGTACAAATCGTAAGACAAGCCCTCGATCCACTTTCCCTTGACGCCCAATGTCTCGCGGAACGAGTTGGATAGATAATTGTCTTCGCGCGGACCGTTCTCCACGGCGCGCCGGCCCACATACAAGTTGATGTTGTTGGTACCGGCATTTTGTGGAAACGCCAACTGGTTCGCCGCAACGGTCGCCGGTGCGCACAGAATCCCGACCTCCGCTGCGGTCAGCAAGGGATTGGCGCAGCTGATGGTCGCCGCGGTGTAGCTGAACAATCCGCTGGGACCATAGTTGGCCTCAGAGCTGTTGCGCGCATACATGAAATCCGAATACACGTTGGTGTTGTCGTTGATGTCGTAGTTCAAGAATGAACCGGCCGTATAACGTTCGGCCGCGCGCTGCAGGAAGCTCAAGCCGCCGTAGTTATAGCTATCCGTTGCATTGCTGTACGGCCGAAATGCGCCGGTGGTCGGATCAATGGCATAGGCCTTGGCAGGCGTCACGGGTTTCACCGCGCCGCCCGCAACTGTGCTTCCGTAAACTGCGAAGCGTCCCGTCGCCGGTGTTCCCGAGCCGCCGCAGCTCAAGCCGCCCGGTCCGGGCAGTACGCTGGGTGTATTTAAACTGCAACCCGCGTAGTCATACTGATAACCGACGGCCGGGGAAGTGTTGAGGTATGTAGCGTAAACCGTGGCATTGCCCTTGCCGTCGGCGAAGTTCGATCCGGCGAGGAAGGAGACGTCCTTGTTAAAGCCCGCATCGACCGTGCTTTGTGGAAGCGGATCGCCCGCCGCGGAAAGATTGTTCAGCAAATCCTGATGATTGTTGCTGTAGCGGCCAAAGCCGTAATTCCCATCGATCCTGACTCCTTCGAAGTGAGTGTTCAACACGAAGTTGACCACGCCCGCGACGGCATCGGCACCGTAGACGGCGGACGCGCCGCCCGTCAGCACGTCGACTCGCTCCACCAAGTCGGCGGGGATCTGGTTGATATCGGCGCTGCTGGTGGTCGTGACGCCAAGGCCTGCGCCCGGCGCCAAGCGAGTGCCATTCACCAACACTAACGTTCGTTGAGAACCCAGGCCGCGCAAACTCACCGTCGCGGTGCCGTTTGAACTGATCGAAGTTCCGCCGCTCTGTTCAGCGACGACCTGCGGCAGGTTGTTCAATAAATCTTCGGTACGCACCAAGCCCGATTTCGCAATATCGAGCGAGTCCAGGCTGGTGATCGGACTGATCGAGACATCGTTCGGTGAAATCGCGAGGCGCGATCCGGTGACAACTACTTCTTGTAAGGAGGTGTCATTTGCGGCGGCTGGAGCAGTTTGTGCGTGTGCTGGCACGACGGCCGATGCGGCAGCTGCGGCCAATACAGCACGCACTGCGTACTGCAGTTTAGTATTCCCCATTCTTCTCTCCCTTAGGTAAAGAAACGATCCCAAGCTCTGCGAGCTCCGTACCGCGTTCATTCATCCCAACGCCGTCGGAACTATTTGTGCTTGGATTACAACACGCCACTCCGTGGATGGGAAGCCATCTAGCGGAGTCCAGAAGAGTTAATTGCTTGACGCTCGCTCAACACGGCGCGAGGCGTCGCGAGCCCATGATCGATGCATTCGATCTGTCCCGTTTTGAAGCGTCGCCGACCCGCTCGCGCCCCATGGCGACGCGCTTGATCGTGAAGGCGAAAAAACAGCTCGCAACCCTCTGTTTATGAGAGTTAATTTCACGCCGACGTCCAGGCAGAAAGGGCGTCATCGTTTGGATCGAGTCATCGCGCTCGTCCGCGAGTGCTCTAGGAATGCTCATGGAGCACCTGGTATATCAGTGAGCAGCCGGCGCTCGCACAGAGTCCGCTTCGTCATACCCAAACAGACCCACGGCGCTGCGGTGGTATATCAGGTCCCGCTCGAGCAAAAAAACAACGGGCGCAAGCCTGCGCGAGCACCGCATCATCAGATTTTCTAATGACGCCGTGATTGCGCTAAGGTGGCACGTCGCCTTCCATCACTCGAGCCTAGAAAATGATAAAAAACGTGGTCGTCCCAGCGATGGGTTTTGTATGGCTCTTCTGCGCCGGCGGCTCAGCTGCGGCGCCGCCCGATCCACCTCTACCGCCGGGCGGGGCGGCGATCCTCACGTGGACGCCTGAGCAGCAAGCTTGGGGCTATCGGAACATGGAGAAGATCGCGCCTGTTCGCGTGTTCAAGCGCGGCAAGACCGTGCACCCGCTCCCGCTCGCGGCGAAAATCGACCCCACGTTCAAGGACGGCGACAAGACCTACAACACGGAAAGCTACATGCGCGAGTTTCGCGCGTCGGGCGTACTCGTCATCAAGAATGGCAAGATTGTGCTCGAGCGCTATGGCTTGGGCCGCAGCCCTCACGATCGATGGACCTCATTCTCTGTCGCGAAATCCCTTACCTCCACGCTGATCGGCGCGGCGGTGAAAGACGGCAAAATCAAAAGTCTCGATGACGCGGTCACGCTCTACATTCCGGAATTGAAGGGCAGCGCCTACGAAGGAGTGACGGTGCGTCAGCTGATTACCATGACGTCGGGCGTAAAGTGGAACGAAAGTTACACAGATCCTAATTCGGACGTGGCCAAGGTGGGCTTGAGCATTCTTGAGCCCGGGGTCAATCCGGTCGTCAGTTATATGCGCCGGCTGCCGCGCGAAGCCGCCCCCGGTACCAAGTTCGTCTACAAGACCGGCGAGACTGATCTGGCCGGAATCCTGCTGTCCAATGCCGTCGGCGAACCGCTGGCGCAATATTTATCCGAGAAAATCTGGCAGCCCTACGGCATGGAACAGGATGGCATCTGGGTTGAGGATGTTGCCGGCCACGAACGCGGCGGCTGCTGCGTGAGCATGACCTTGAGAGACTACGGCCGCGTCGGACAATTCATGCTGGATGACGGCAAGGCGGCCGGCCACGACGTCGTACCTGCCGGCTGGACCGAGGATGCGACCGCGCAACACGTCGCGAATCCCCCTTACGGTTATTTCTGGTGGATCATTCCGGACGGCTACGAGGCCGAGGGAATCTTCGGGCAGACCTTGTCCGTGTTCCCTAAAGAGCATCTGGTCGTGGTCATCAATTCTGCGTGGCCGGCCGCCTGGTCAGAGGACATCAACGCCGTCAGGATGAAGTATCTGGCGGCGCTACGCGCCGCAAGCCATTAGTGCGTCGGTGAAATTGACCGGCTCGCGTGTCCTGGGGGAATGGGAAGCGTCGAGGCCCGAAAGAGCAGGGCCTCGACGCTTCCCATTCCCCCAGGCCGGTCACGCGGGACGTTCAATCTATATCACGGGACCGAGATAACTAGCTGCTGCGCAGAGCGACCGGCGGCGTGTCATAGGATCGGCGCCAAGCGCGGCGCAGCTGCCGCGATGAGGCGAAGCCGGTACGTTCCGCGACGCGCTCCATGTCAAGTCGGCTGCTGGTGAGCAACTGATGAGCGAGCGCCACCCGCAGACTATTGATATAGGTGGTCATATTCATGCCCGCGTGTTCATTGAACAGGCGCGATAAGTGCCGCGAGCTGGTATTCGCGATCTTGGCAAGACGCGTCAGCGTCCAATTCTCGGCGGGGTTTGCGATGATCGCGTCCTGGACACGATGCACGGCCGGATGCAGATGATTGCGGCCGGCCAGCCAAGGAGAGATTTGCGGATCCGCGCCTTCGCGGCGCAGGTACAACACCAGGTGCCGCGCGATGGCGAGTGCGCAGGCATGTCCGGTGAGAGAGCTTACGACATTCAGCATCAGGTCCAATCCGGCGGTGACGCCGGCGCTCGTATAGCGTTCACCGTCGATGACGAACAAGCGGTTCTCCAAGACTCTCGCCTGCGGCGCGAGCGCGGCCAACTCGCCGCATTCCGCATGATGCGTGGTGCACGAATAGCCATCCAAGAGTCCCGCTCGCGCGGCCAACAAGGCGCCGGAGCAAATCGTCATCAGGGTGTGCCCCGGTTTAACGCAGGCTCTGAGCCAGTCGACAATCGCCCGCTCATCCTGACGTACCGCGGCCTGACCTACATCCTCTGCGAAGGCAATCCTGTCCGCGGATCCAGGGACGATGATCATGGCGTCCGCGGGCAAGACACCGGGCAGAGGTGCAATATCCGCGAGCGGAATGCCGACCGAGGACGTGGCGCGGGCGCCGGATCCCACGTAGTGCACATTGAACTGAAGCGCGCTCTGTTCGACATTCGCGCGACGCAGGACCTCCATGGGGCCTGCGATGTCGAGCAGCAGCACCCGCTCGGGCAGCACAACCCACACATCGAGGCTGCGCGATTCAGCCTTGATCATGCCGCTTGCCGCCCCGCTTGATTACTCTTCTGGTCGAACGCGGACAGCGCCTCAGCCGCCGTCAGCACGCGAGCGAAACGCCCATCGAGAACCAGTTCAGTGCGCGCTTTGATGTCGGCCGCCGGCCAATGGCGCCCCTGACGATCGGTCATCGCAAAAGTCAGCGTGGCTTCGCTCACAAAATCGACGCCGTAGCCGCAATCCGATGCGTGCCGGGCCGTGGTCTCGCAGCATTGCTCGGTGCGAATCCCCGATACGATTAAGTGCTGAATTCCCCGCTCGGTCAGCCATACCGATAATCCGCTGCCGATGAGCGCGCTGTGACGATGCTTGTAAAAAGTGACGTCCGGCGCAATCGACAGCGAGGCCAGCGTCTTGACGTAGCCCGACTCCAGCGAAAATGGCCCGGACTCCTCCACGTGAAAAACCTGCACGACCGGGATGTGCCTGGCCCTGGCGCCATCCACCAGCCACTGCAGGCGGTCGACGAAGGCCGGCGCATCCGAGGTGTTCCAATAGGGGCGATGCTCGAAGGATTGTTGGGCATCGATCACCAGTAACGCGGTTCCAGAATGGGACATAAATGGCCTCAGCGCTGTGTCAGGTCCGAGAATTGTGCGCGCCCAGTCATTGTTCGAGAAATACGGCAATAGGACAAGTCCCGGACAAAAAACGCCAAAGGCAGCGGAACTGCAAAGCCAACGCGAAAGCATTGCCGGCCGGCGCACGAATTCAGCATGGCGCGTTTCGTCCGGCACTTGTCCCGCAGCAGTATTTCTAAGGACCGAGGTGCGACGCAGAGTGACTGTCAGCGCTACATCGTTCCCCTTAGTCCCAACGAGACTCATCATGCATAACCCTTTCGCGCTCGCCGCCAGTGTTGTTTTCGCTGCCGCCGCGCCGTTGGCGGCCCACGCGGCATCGCCTCCCGCGCCCCAGGGGGTGCACGCAGACGACCTGAACCGGCAGGTCGAAGCCTGCACCGACTTTTATGAATTCGCGAACGGTACCTGGCGTGCGCAAAACCCCATTCCTGCCTCGCTGCAGAGATGGAGTCGCCGCGTCGCGGCGCATGAGGCCAACTGGCATCGTCAACAAAGCGTGCTCGAGGAAGTTTCGCGCAGGTCCGACTGGCCCACCGGCAGCGTCGAGCAACTGATAGGCAATCATTACGCGTCCTGCATGGACGAGACGGCAGTGGACACCGCCGGCCTTGCACCCCTCATGCCGTTGATGGTCGAGATTGATGCGATTCGCACCGCGGGCGACGTGCAGCGCATCATTCGACGGCTGCACGAGTTGGCGGTGCCCGCGCTCTTTACGACCAACGGCGAGGCAGACTTCCAAAACGGTAACGACTTCATCGAGAACGTCCTGCCGGGCGCCTTGGGGCTGCCCGATCGCGGGCATTACCTGAGCTCGGAGCCGCGTTACAAAGACGCGCGCGCTCGATACCGCCTGCACGTGGCCAAGATGCTCACCTTGGGCGGCTTATCCGAGCGCCAAGCCGACCGGGCGGCAGCCGACATTTTTGCTTTAGAAAAACGCCTGGCGGAGTCGTCACTGAGCAGCGCCGCGGCTTTGGACCCCGCGGCGACGGATCATAAAATGAGCTTCGCTCAGTTGCGGCAATTGACGCCGCACATCGACTGGAACGAGTATTTCACCGAGGCCAAGCTGCCGCGCAACGACGTGAGTGTCGCGCAGCCCAAGTTCATGGCGCAATTGGACCAGGAACTGAAGAACACCCCAGTCGCGACTTGGAGGGTATATCTCGAGTGGCAGTTGCTCGATTCAGCCGCACCCTGGTTGTCCAAGCCTTTCGTCGCAGAGTCGCTCCGCTTTCACGACCAATACCTGGCAAAGGCCGGGCAATTAAAGCCGCGGGCCCAGCGCTGCGTGGAGTCCACCGACACCCTGTTTGGAGAGGCGCTGGGACAGAAGTATGTGCAGGCGTATTTTCCACCGGCTTCCAAGGCCAAGGCCACGGAAATAGTCCGTAATCTGCAGGCGTCGCTCAAGGAACGCATCGATGCTGCCGCATGGATGGAGCACAGCACGAAACAAAAGGCCCTGCAGAAGCTGGCGGCCACCGACATACAAATTGGCTATCCCGATGTGTGGCGGGATTACTCGAGCGTCCGAACACGACGCGACGCGTTCTGGGCAAACGTTGCCGCGGGTCGTCGATTCAATGTCGACTTTAACCGCCAACAGGTCGGCAAACCCACGAATCGCGATTTGTGGCGCGTCTCACCCTCCTCGCCCGACAGCTACATCATTCTTGAGATCAATACCATGGTCTTGACCGCGGGAACGCTCCAACCGCCGTTCTTTGATCCGCAGGCGACGGATGCCGTGAATTACGGCGCCATGGGTATTGGCGTTGCGCATGACCTCACTCATGCCATTGATGCCACGGGCGCCGCAATCGACCTGCAGCTGCACCCGCAAAATTGGTGGAGCGACAAAGACCGGCAGGATTTCCAGAAGCGCGCCCAATGCCTGGTCGACCAATTCGAGGGTTACTTCATCGAGCCGGGCGTTCACCATAATGGCGAACAGGTGCGAGACGAAACCATCGCCGATCTCGCCGGCGTGCGCATCGCTTACCTGGCGCTCGAGAAATCGATGCAAACGCACCCCGTTCCAATCGTCGGGGGTTTCACGCCTGAGCAGCAGTTTTTCATTTCTTGGGGCCAAACGACCGGCCACGCCATGCGCCCCGAGGCGCAACGACAACTCGTCAGCGCTGATCCGCATCCCGTGGCTAAGTTTCGGGTCCTGGGACCCTTGTCCAACACACCGGAATTTCAGCAGGCGTTTTCGTGCAAGGCTGGGGCCCCGATGGTGCGGCCACCGCAGACGCGTTGCCAGGTCTGGTAAATTGACCCGGCGTTAGTCGTCGCGATCGCTGCGAGCCTTGAGAGATCTATTGCCTGCAGATTTCGGTTGAATATCCGTTTCGATATCCGATATCAGGCCGCGGATGACCTCGAGCGCCTCGTTGATTTTTTCCAGCCGGGCTGCGACTTGGCCGGCCGTGGCGCTGCCCAAGTTCTGGCTCGCGTATGCCGACGTCTTGGCATTCAGCAAGCGCAAATCCGCTTCTACCCTCATCAACTGGTTCGCAATGACGCCGAGCGGCAGCGCGATCGACAGTTCGACATTCACGGGCGCCGGCTCGTTCATCGGGGTTTCACTGCGGAAGGCGCGCGTTGCTCGAAATCATTTCATCTTCCATGAGCACGACAGGGATCATACCCACGCTGTTGAAATGGTCCATGAATTCGCGCAAGTGGAACGCCTTGCCGGCCAGCTCCTGCTGGTGGGCGTATTCGGTCATCAGCCGATCCACCAGCAATTTACCTGTGATGTAGCTGGTGCCGTACCCCGGCTGCCGCAGATACAACAGCTGCTCGAAACCCGTGAGCGAGTCTTTGGGATTGGCCCAGCCGCGCGGCGTCCATTCGGCATGAAATTTGCCTGCCTTTTCCAAATCGAATTCGTTGGCCTGAACGTACAGCGAAGCCAAGCCGCGCGCCGCACGGTTGGCGAGCATGATCCACACCAGTTCCTTGGCGCGCGGATTGTCATCGTAAAGGCCTGCGTGCATGAGTATTTCCTCGAACGCCGTGGCAAACCCTTCAGCGCGATTGTCCCAGATGTTCGACAGCGATGCGTGGCGCCGAATGGGGCTTGCGTGCGGCTCATCGCGCATCCGGGACAGATCGAACCAGTGATAGTCATGCGAGAAAAGCAGCATGGGTTCGCGGTGCGTCACTCGGGTGAAAAAAACACGCTGTTCTTCGGGTACGAACTGCCCCAGCTGCGGAATCAGCGCGGCCTTAAGGTACGGCTTGTCGGGAATGATGTCATGCGTTACGAGAAATTCCACGAACTTGTCCAGCCGCGCTGCTTTTAGCTGATCGAAGGCCGCCGCATCGCGCGCCGGCTCGAGCTGCGGCAGGTTCCGATTGTTGTGCTCCTCCAGCTTCAGTGCGGCGTGCGCGCGTTCCAACTCGCGTCGCAGCAACACCACTTCCTGATCCCAGGTAAACGGCACGAAGTGCACATTTTGTTGATACCAGGTGTAGTCAGCCTTGCCGATTCCGGAGGGTCCGTGCTTACGCGGGGCCTCGCGCTCCAGCCACGCGATAAATTCGTCGGTGGCCTTCTGCGCAGCAATAATCGCGGCATTGAGCTCCGGCGCGGCCGGGCCGATGTCGGCTCGCTGGCTTCCTTCCAGCGTGCTCACCGTGAGGGTGCCCGCGGCCAGCGCGCCGAGCGTGTGCGATTGACCGCGCAGCTCCTGCTCCCCGTACACCCACAGGTCCCGAGCATCGCTGCCCTTGAGATTCTCCCTGGCTTGGTTGAGCAGCTTGGGGATGGCCCCGATCCTCAGCGTAAGCTCGTGTTGCGCGCCGCTCGAGAGTGGAAAGCGGTAACTGTAGAGCTCAACCTGCGGATAGACGTTTGGTCCTTCGCGCAAGGGAACGTCGGTGCGCGCCGACCACACGCTGACGTAGAAGGCCGGATCGCGCGCCCAGGGCCTCAAGACTCTCAAGTTAAAGTCGAGGCCATTCATTTCTGCCCGGACCAGCTTGTAGTCGTTGAGCTGCTCAAGCGGCCAGCCTTGCGTGTCGATGGCCGCAAGCTTCTTCTGCCACACGGGCAAGGCCGCCGCCTTGGCCGCCATGGCTGTGGCACCATAGTCGGGCACGTCGCCCCGCATGACAGGATGCTCGAAATCCCGCCATTGCTCGAAGAGCTGCGCCAGGCTGCTATATCCGGGAGGATCGGTCAGCGGCTTCACCGCCGCCGCGCCGTGCGACGGCAAGCCGCCGAGCAGCATGGCCGTTACCGCCACGGCGGATCGTTTGTCAGAAATTCCCATGGTTCATCCTATTGCCTGCTCACATTGATGTAGTAAAGATCGGTGGCCACCTCGAAATCATCCTTGGCAATGTTGGTGCGCATGCGCTGCCATGCGACCGTCGGCTTGATGATTTGCCAGTCGCTTTTAAGTCCCACGCGCACCGGCATGGCAAACTGCTTTTCTTGCGCCAGCCAACGATACGAAACCGTGCGCACACTCTCATCGAAGCGCAACTCGAGCGTGGGAATGGCGGCGTGCCGCAAATATTCATCGAAGATCGGGCGCAATTGCAGGCCCGTGTGCTGATTGAAAAAAGCCACCATGTCGGTGGTCATGATGGTCTGGTACTTGAAATGTTGATAATAGTTCCGCAGCAGCGAAAACCACTTGTCATCGTCGTTGATGACGCTGCGCAGCGTATTTAAAAATAACGAGCCCTTCTTGTACTGATCCGCCGGCGGCGTGCTGAAAACGCCCTCTGCGGAAATCACCGGAAATTCGTTCTTGACCTTGTCCTTGCCGGTATTGATGTAAACGAGAGCATCGCGCTTTCCCCACATATATTCGACGAATAACACCTCGCTGTAGTTTGCCCAGCCCTCATGGATCCACATGTCGGAGCGATCCTTCGCCGTGATGCTGTTGCCAAACCATTCATGCGCGCTTTCGTGCACGATGATGAAATCGAAGCGGGTGGCGATGCCCTCGGCCGGATGACCCACGTAGCCATTCTCGAAATGATTGCCGTAAGTGATGGCGGTCTGATTCTCAACCCCCGAATACAGAGCCTGAACCAGCTTGTAGCCATCCTTGGGGAACGGATAGTCGCCGAAGTCATGCGTAAAGGCGTTGAGCATGTCCTTCACCTGCACGAACTGACGTTTGGCCTTGTCCAGATCCTCCGGAAACACGTAGTAGTCCAGCGTCAGCTCGCCGTAGCGATCCGCGAAGTGCGCGTATTTGCCGATGTTCAACGACACGTCATAGTTGTTGATCGGATAGTTCACATGCCAATTCCAGCGCGTGTAGCCGTCGGGCAGCTCCTGCTTGCCTTGGAAGCGGCCGCCCGAAACCTCCACCAGGTCGCTGGGCGCCTCAACACTGATATCCATGCTCTCTACTTCATCGCGCCACTGATCCTTGTTGGGCCACCAGACACTGGCGCCCTCTTCCTCGCAGGCCGTGTTCACCAGCGGCCGTCCCATCGGGTCCTTGCGGAACACGAAGCCGCCGAAGCGGCCCATCTCGACCGGATGGCCGGAGTAATAGAACTCGATGGTGTAGATGCTGCCCTTGAGCAGCTTTTTCGGGAAATCGACGTAGACAGTTCGACCCGCCGCGCGCTCAAAGTGGAGCGGGAGCGGCGCTCCACGCGGCCGGTCCAAAAGAATCTTGCCGATTTGAAGCGTGGGAACCAGATCGAGTTGAATGCGGCTGCCGTCCTTCAGCATTTTGAAGCGGATGGAATTCTTACCGCTCAAGGTTTGCTTGTCAGGATCTACCCGCACATCCAAGTGGTAATAGAGCAAATCGTTGTTGGCGCGAAACGGGCCATAGCTGCCCCGCAGATGATCGGCCTCAGAGAACTCAGCCGCCGCCAGGGCACTGGGCGGTGCGCCGAGCGCAGCACACATCAAAAAAAGCCAAGGGTGGATTCGCATGAGGGCACGACAATGACGGTCAAACGAATCTAATGCAATATGTGCAGATACGAGCCTTCAGGGAGGGGCCTTCATGAGCAGCAGAACTCTGAACCGCAGGCAGATCGTCGGCATGGCGGGCGCCGGCCTGGCATTGCTGGGTTCTCGCGCGGCGCGCGCCGCAGCGGGTGCGCCGGCGGATTGGGCAGCCCCCGATTTCGTGGTGTTGAATGCCAGGGTCTACACCATGGATCCGCAGCAGCCGCAGGCGGAAGCCTTTGCCGTCAAAGACGGTCGCTTTGCCGCATTGGGTTCGACGCTCGCCATGAAGAGTCTGGCTGGCAAAGCGCAAACGATCGATGCGCAGCAGATGACCGTCGTGCCCGGGTTCATCGACAGCCATAACCACGCGCCGGGCAACGAGTTGCTGTACGAGGTCCTGGTCGGAAATCCCTATGAGGTCGAATTCGTCACCATCGCCAGCATCATCGACAAGCTGCGCGTCAAAGCACAGAAGACACCGGCCGACACCTGGGTCGAAGGCTATTTCTTCGACGACACCAAGGTCAAGGACAAGCGCGCGCTGACCCGGCAAGACCTGGATCAAGTCTCCACGCAACTGCCGGTGATGGTGCAGCATCGCGGCGGCCACACTGCTTTCTACAACACCAAGGCGCTGCAATTGGCGGGCATCAAGAAGGACACTGCCAATCCCGCCGGCGGCACTTTCGATCGGGACGCGAACGGCGATCTCACCGGCCGCGTCACCGACCGGGCGCGGGACGTGTTCAATACGGTGGGCAAGCACATGACCTATGCCGGCGAGGACGCCATGCGCCGCGATCGAGACGGACTCGCGTTTATTTCAAAGCAGTTCGTGCGCTACGGGCTTACCAGCGTCTGCCACGAGGCTGGTAATTTGCAGGCCCTGCAGGAGGTGCGCGCCCGCGGTGCGCTATTGCATCGGGTCAGCTACGAGGCCGAGGGACCGGAACTCGCGGCCATGTTGAGCGGCGGCATGTCGACCGGTTTGGGCGATGAGTGGATTCGGCTGGGGGCGACTTGCGAACACACGGCGGACGGGTCGTTTTCCGAGCGCACCATGGCGATCAGCGTCCCGTATCCCGGAACCAACGGCTATCGCGGCAATGTGACCGAAACTCAAGACGATCTGAATGCGTGGTGCGAACGGGTGCATCGCGCTGGAATTCAAATGAATTGCCACGCCAACGGCGATGTCGCGATCGATCACGTTCTCACCGCCTACGAGCGCGCGCTGCTTCTTAAGCCCGCGGCCGATGCACGCCCAAAAATCACGCATTGCACGCTCATCAACGATGATTTGGTGCGTCGGATCAAGGCGATCGGCGTCGTACCGGCGCTCTTCACCTCATACGCGTACTACAACCCGGATAAGTTTCACTTCTACGGCGAAGAACTCATGAAGCGCTGCATGGCCTACCGCACCCTGCTCGATGCAGGCGTGCCGGCGGCCGCGGGTTCGGATTTTGATCCGGGTCCCTTCTCTCCTTTGATGGGGATCCAAGGTATGGTGACGCGCACGGGATGGAATGGCGAAGTATGGGGCGCCAATCAGCGCATCACGGTGGACGAGGCGCTGCGCGTCAACACGTTGAACGGCGCCTACGCCACGCGCGAGGAGTCGATCAAGGGATCGATCGCGCGCGGCAAACTCGCCGATTTCGTCATGCTCGCCGAGGATCCGCATACGGTGGATCCTGCCAAGATCAAGGACATCAAGATCGTGCGCACGGTGGTCGGCGGTCGCACGCAGTTCTCCGCATGAAACTGGAGTAAATTGACGCGCATGCCAGAAGATCAATCCGGCGCCATATCCGAGCTTCTGCATCACTGGGCCGCAGGCGATGAACGGGCACTCACCTCGCTGCTGCCGCTGGTCTATCAGGAGCTACGGCGCATTGCGCACAATCAACTCCGTCAGGAGCGCGCGAACCACACTTTGCAAAGCACCGCGCTGGTGCACGAGGCGTATCTGCGCTTGTTGGGACATCAGCCGCAGGAGCTGCGAAATCGCAGCCATTTCATCGCCGTCGCGTCGCGGTTGATCCGGCAGATTCTCGTGGACTATGCGCGCGAGCGCCACGCCGCGAAGCGGGATGGGGGCTGCCGGATCGCGGTAGAATCTCTCGAGGCGTTGCCGGTGTCCGGCGATGCAGAGCTGATGGCGCTCGACGATGCGATGGATGATCTGAGTCGCATCGATGAACGACAGGCGAGGATCGTGGAAATGAAGTTCTTCGGCGGCCTGTCATCTCCTGAAATCTCCGAGGTGTTGGGCCTGTCGCGTGCCACGGTCGACCGCGATTGGGCCACCGCTCGAGCGTGGCTGCACCGGCAAATGAGCCGCGCGGGTTCCTCATGAGGACCGTTACGCGTCGAGAGACCCTCGGCGGTCTTGTGGCCTGCGCCGGCGCAGCCGCATTCGGCAATCGCACCAGCCGGGCGAAGGACGTCAAGGCCCCGGTCGGAGACGCCGCGCAACTCACCGCGCTTGGCATGGAATTGAACGCGCAACAGCGCGCGGCCGGTGTGGCGTTTCTCGGGAATCATGCGAGCGTCGACACGCATAGTCATCCGGGCCGATTCTTTCTCAAGAAGCTGATCGATCAAACGCCGACGACCCGTGCATTCGGCGAGGCATTCGAAGATCAGGCGATCGCGGATCTGGCGGCGGGGAACGTCAGCGCTGCCTTGTTCTGCGCCGTGGCGGATATGCGATTACTCGAAATGACACCGACTCAAGGGCTGCGCGCGGCCCGCGACTGGACGCTGGGAGAGGCGTACGGCGACTACCGGCGGCAGATCGCAGAACTGAAGACGCTGCTCCTGAATCCCGCGCTCACCCCTGGCTTGACTCCCGCCGACATCGACGCCGCGCATCGAAACCACCGGAGCGGCGCTGTTTTCGCTGTGGAGGGCGGGGATTTCATCGAAGACAGGCTCGATCGAGTACATGGAGCGTTTCGCGACGGTGTACGCGCGATCACCTTGGTGCACTACCATGTCAATCAGATCGGCGACATTCAAACTGAAGCGTCGGTGCATAACGGTTTGACGGCGCTCGGCCGATCCATCGTCGCCGAGATGAACCGGACAGGGATCATCATCGATCTCGCGCACGCAACTTTTACGGTGACCAAGGATGTTCTCTCCGTATCAAGCAAGCCGATCATGATCTCCCATACGAACATCGCAACCGCCGGCGTGAATCATCCGCGCCTGATCAACCCAGATCACGCCAAGCTGGTGGCCGCTGCGGGCGGCATCATCGGTTCATGGCCTTCAGGCATAGGGCAGACGAGTTTTTCAGATTATATCGATTCGATCGAACGCCTGGTCGACACCGTGGGCATTGATCACGCGGCCATCGGCACCGACATGGACGCGAATTTCAAGCCCGTGCTGCGCAGCTATCGGGACTGGAGCCTGATACCCGCGGCGCTGCTGGCGCGCGGAATGCAGGAAGAGGAAGTGGCAAAGATCATGGGCGGCAACTTCTTGCGCGTGTTCAAATCAAATCTTGAGAGGTAGCTCTTTGTGGATACCAAGTTTCAGGCCTTGCTGAGCCGCTACCACGCGCGCATCGCGGAAGAAGATGTTTTGATGAAGGCCGATCCCGCGGGCGTTTCCAGGCGGCGCGACGAATTTCTTCTCGCAGTGGGTCCCGAAGTCGGCCGGCTCATGCACGCCCTGATTATTGGGCGGGGTGCGAAGCGCATATTGGAATTGGGGACATCGTACGGCTATTCGACCGCTTTTCTTGCGGATGCGGCCCGTCAGACCGGCGGCCGGGTTTACACCATGGATCTTGTCGCCAACAAGCAAAAGTATGCGCGAACGCAACTCGAAGAGGCTGGCCTCGGGGCGCAGGTCGAATGGATGCTGGGCGATGCCACGCAAATGCTGAAGAGTCTCGAAGGCCCGTTCGACTTTGTACTGCTCGATTTATGGAAGAACTTATACATGCCCTGCCTGGAGTTGTTCTATCCCAAGCTTGCACAGAATGCCGTGATCGTGGCGGACAATATGCTGTTCCCCGAGATTGTGCGCGCCGATGCCGAAGCCTACCGCGCCGCAGTCACCCGTAAGAGAAATTTGCAAAGCGTGCTGCTGCCCATCGGCAACGGCATTGAGCTGTCCTGCCTCTGGAATTAATCAGGCGTGCGAGGCCCAGGCGGGCGCGCCCGGCGTGTAAGGAATGCAGGGGTCGAAGCGGCCCGGCGCTTCGACATAGCGCAACACCTCGGTACAACCGATCTTCGAAGTGAAAAACCCCAGCAGCGCAAGTTCCTTCATCATGCGGAAGTAATGGGCGGGTTGCGGGCTTGCCGTATCCGCCGCGACCGGCGTGCCGGGCACATTCTCTGCCTTGGCTTCGGCCGCATCGCCGGCCACCACAGGCGACAGCCCCTTCTTCTTGCGGTCCGCCGCCTCGCGCGCGTCCATCACGCGCTTCTGTTCATGATCGAGTGTTGTGAGCACAGCGAGCCGTTGCTCCGGAGTCGCGGCCATGAATGAAACGTTGTGGGCCTTTCTCATTGCCTCATCCACTTTGCGCATGCCGTCGAAAAAGACCTTCTGCTCTGCGGGACTGTAGCAATCGGTGACCATCAGCGCCATGAACGCACCGGTCTTCGCCGCCTTCGCACCGGGCGTCTTGGTGGCAGGAAGGATCGTTTCCGCAATCTCATCAAGGTATGCAACATCCTGCGCGCTGAACTTCCCCGGCGCTTGCTCGACCGCGGCGCCCGCCTTCTCGACCGCGGCCAACAAAGTGTTGCCGCCGACGAATACGATTCCTCCCAGCAGGGCGCTGACACGACGGATGGCCTCGCGCCGATCGATTAGCTGCAACTGCTCTGTAACGGTTGACTCGTTCATGTTCAGCTCACAGGTTGCGGCGATTGAGTTCGTTCACCGCAAAGTCCGCGGCGCGGGCAGTGAGCGCCATGTAGGTGAGCGAGGGATTCTGACAGGCGCTGGAGACCATGCAAGAGCCGTCCGTGACGAAGACATTCGGAGCATCCCAGACCTGATTGTGCGAATTGAGCACGGAGGTCTTCGGATCGCGTCCCATGCGCGCGGTCCCCATTTCGTGGATTCCCATCCCCGGAAAGGACCCGGCATCAAATGTCTTGACCATTGTCGCGCCTGATTGTTCGAGCATCTCTGCCATGTCGGCGATCATGTCCTTGCGCATCAGGCGCTCATTCTCGCCCGTGGCGCAATCAATCTTGAGAACCGGCAGTCCCCACTTGTCCTTCTTAGTAGTGTCGATGCCTATAGTGTTGGCGTGATTGGGCAGCATCTCGCCAAAGGCGGTGGCGCCAAACTTCCAGGGGCCCGGCAAGGTCATTTGGTCCTTGAATTCCGCGCCCAGCCCCAATTCCTTGACGGCTCGCATCCAGCCGTCTCTGCTCGCCGTTCCCTGGTAGCCGAAACCGCGCAAATAGTCGCGCTTGTCGCCGAACAAATTGCGATACCGGGGGATGTAGATGCCGTTCGGACGACGCCCGTAGTAGTACTTATCGTCCAGCCCCGGCAAGTTGCCTTCCGCGCCGCAACGAAAATGGTGATCCATCAGGTTGTGGCCCAACTCGCCTGAACTGCTGCCCAGTCCCTCAGGCCATACGTCCGTCGCGGATCGCATCAGGAGCCAACTCGAATTCAAGGTCGAGGCGCAGAGGAAAATCACCTTCGCCGTATAGTCGGTCGTCTGCTCCGAAACCGCGTCGAGCACTCGGACGCCCGTGGCACGCTTGCGATCCTTGTCGTAGAGCACTTCGGTCACGATCGACCAGGGCTTCAAAGTGAGCCTCCCGGTCTTCACCGCCGCGGGCAGGGTCGAGGACTGCGTGCTGAAGTAAGCGCCGTAGGGGCAGCCGAGCCAGCAAGCATTGCGGTATTGGCAAGGCGCGCGACCTTCCAATGGCTTGGTCGCATTCGCGACGCGCCCGATGATCATGCGGCGTTTGCCGCCGAACGCGTTCTTGAGCCGTCCGGCAATGAGTTCTTCGCCGCAGTTGAGCGGCATGGGCGGTAGGAATTGGCCGTCGGGGAGCTGCGGCAGCCCTTCGTGGGAGCCGGAGATGCCGGCGTGCCGCTCCACATAGTCGTACCACGGCGCCAGTTCGGTGTAGCGAATGGGCCAGTCAACCGCGATGCCTTCCTTCGCGTTGGCTTCAAAGTCGTAATCGCTCCAGCGATAACTCTGGCGACCCCAAGTCAGCGAGCGGCCGCCGACCTGATAGCCGCGATACCAGTCGAAGCGTTTGATTTCCGTGTAGGGCGAGTCTTTTTCATCCACCCAGAAGGCGAGGTTTTTCTCGTTGAGAGGATAGTCCCGCTTGAGCACGGGGTAGGCCTGCTCCATCGCGTAGGTTCGGCCGCCGCGATGCAAATATTCCCAGGGCCCCTTCGTGGCATTGACGTAATCCTTCACGTGCTCGACGTTGCGGCCCCGCTCCAAGAGCAAGACCCGCAGTCCCTTCTCGGTCAACTCCTTTGCCGCCCATCCCCCGGAAATACCGGAGCCGACAACAATCGCGTCGTAGCCCACAGACATCGTTGTACCTTAGGTGAATTTTCGGCTTATTCTATCGTGATTCCACAACCGTGATCTTGACATGAGTTTATTCTCGCGCAGAGAGTTTCTCACCCGCTCGGGCGCCGTTGCCCTGATCGCCGCCGCCGGGGGCGGTGTCGCGCATCCATATCGTGCGGTCAGCGCGCCGGCGACGACATCAGGCGAGAGTTCGGCCGTTCCCGGAAGGCTCAAACAATCATTGTGCCGTTGGCCTTATTCAAAGATATCGCTGCCTGAACTCTGCCGCCGCTCCAAGCAAATGGGTTTTGCCGCGATTGACTTGCTGTACCCGGACGAATGGTCCGTCGCAGCCGACGCCGGGCTCATCGTGTCCATGGGCTACGCCAGCCACCGCGACAAGTTCATCGCAACAGGATTCAACGATCCAGCCAATCACGCGCTGCTTCTGGGAGAACTGGAAACTGCGGTGCCGCTCGCCGCAAGAGCGCGGGTGCCGAATCTCATCGCCATGTTCGGCAATCGGGTTTCGGGTATCGATGAGACAGCGGCAATCGCCAACTGCGTGGCAGGACTCGCCAAGATAGCGCCGCTCGCCGAAAAGCACGGCGTCACTGTGTGCGTGGAACTGCTCAACAGCAAAGTGGATCATCCAGGATATCAAGGTGATCACACCGCCTTTGGCGTTGCCGTCGTGCGAGGCGTCAATTCGCCGCGGGTTAAATTGCTTTACGACATCTATCACATGCAGATCATGGAAGGCGATGTCATCCGCACGATCCGCGAGAACATCAACTGGATCGGGCATTTTCATACCGGCGGCGTTCCCGGGCGGCATGAAATCAATGACGGCCAGGAACTGAATTATCACGCCATCGCCGCCGCGATCGCGGATCTTAATTACCAGGGCTACGTTGCGCACGAGTTCGTACCGACCCGCACCGATCCGTTCTCGTCGCTCGCGGAAGCGCTGCGGATTTTCACGGTATGACCCGAAGCGGGCCAGTGGCCCAGAATGCATCAATTCGACCTTGTGAGATCCCAAATGAAAACGCGACCTGTTGAGATCGGAAAGTATGCAGCGTGGGCGGTCCTCGCGCTTGCGCCCGTTTGTTTTTTGCCCGCCGCCGCACAAACCCCTCAGGGCGATCCGAAGGACACTGAGCAGTGGGAACCGGTTCCACCGGTCATCACGCCGGGCGCAAATCCTGGCGCGCCGCCCTCCGACGCCATCGTTCTGTTCGACGGCCGAAACTTGGATCAATGGGTGAACACCAAGGATCATGCGCCGGCAGGCTGGAAACTAGGTCACGGCGTGATGACGGTCGACAAGTCCGTCGGCAATATCGAGACCAAGCAGCAGTTCAAGAATTATCAATTGCACCTGGAATGGCTGGTTCCAAAGGGAATTACCGGCGAGGGTCAGCTACGCGGCAATAGCGGCGTGTTCCTGGCGTCCACGGCGGCGGGCGACGGCGGCTACGAAGTGCAGATCCTCGATTCTTGGAAAAACAAGACGTACGTCAATGGTCAGGCGGCGAGCATTTACAAACAATCGCCGCCGCTGGCCAACTCCATGCGCCCGCCCGGAGAGTGGCAGACTTATGACATTGTTTGGACAGCGCCGCTCTTTGCGAGCGACGGCACGGTAAAGACGCCCGCATATGTGACGGTGTTTCACAACGGCGTGCTGGTCCAAAACCACTTTCAGCTGACCGGCGAGACCCGCTACATCGGGCAGCCCAGCTATGTGCCGTACGATCGTGCAGCGATCAAGCTGCAAGCGCACGGCGATCCGTCAGCGCCCATCAGTTTTCGCAATATATGGGTACGTGAACTCAAATAGACCTCTGCGCTGTGAATTTGAGCGGCGCGCATGGCCTGGCGGGCGCTAAGTCGGCGGCCGCGTAGCCTGCATCGATTCGCGCGCGTCAAAACGCCCGAACCATGCGGCTATTTTAGGATAACTATTCTTCCAGCCGAGGGCGGCGAATCGAAAGTCGAGATATCCGAGCGCGCAGCCGATGGCAATCGTCCCCAAATCGATACGCTTATCGAAGGTACCGGCGCGCCCTTCGATCTCGGCCAGGCCGCAAGACACCTTGTCCATCTGACCGTCGATCCAGTCCTTCCAGCGCAAGTGTTCGGGGCGCGCGAATGTCTCGTATCGCACCAGCACCGCGGCCTCCATGATCCCGTCCGCCAACGCTGCATCGCGAGATACGCCCCACTTCTCAGCCGCCTTCTCCGGCATCAGATGCCTGTCGCCCATTGTATTCAAGTACTCGCAGATCACGCGACTGTCATAAAGTACGGCGCCGTCATCGGTAACAAGCGTAGGCACTTTGCCCAATGGGTTGCTGGCAACGAGCGCGCGATCGCGATTGACCGGATGAGGCGTCGCCGGCAGGAGCTCGATGCGCTCACGCAATCCGAGCTCGTGTGCGCTCACCAAGCATTTGCGTACAAAGGGCGATGTGGCGGAGTAGTAAAGTTTCATGCTGGGGGCGTCGAAATTCAACGCCCCCAGCATGCCAGGTTACTACTGCACCAGGCAACCCGACTGATCCACCCCGGCGACGACGCATCCGCCGGTGATGTAGTTCTTCGATTGCGTGCAGACCTTTGAACTGGCGGTAAACGTATTGGTCGCGTTCAGAGCCGGGCCGAAGGTGCTCGCCTGCCACACAGAATCGATGGCGAAATTTCCCGCATTGTTGCGAAACGTGCCGTTGGTGACGAGGCCCGCGGGCGGCGCATACTGAAGATCGTTGCCATCGCCCACCAGTAGAGCGGCCGTGTGACGATAAGGTGAATGCGTGCTCGGATCGATGGGACCGCAGCTTAGCGGGCCGACGCCGGCATCACCGCCCGCGTACTCGATGATGACATTGTTCAATTGTGAGCCGACACTGGTTATCAGCCACAGACCGGCCCAATCGCCCGGTGCGGGGGTCGGCAGCACAGCCGAGGTCAACAGGACCGGCGCGGTTGCCGTACCGTTGATGACGAGTGCCGCGTTTTTGTCCGGCGATTGGCCGATGTCGCCAAACCCGACCAGAGTCGGCGCCGTCGAGGCACGCTCGAACTTCAATGTAACTCCCGCATTCAGAGTCAGGGTCACGTTGGGCACGAAAGTCGGCGCGAGTCCGCCGACATGAACCGAATCGGTCTTGAAATGAATAGGCACAGTCGTATTGATGGTCAGATTGTCGAAGATGTTGGCGTTCTCCACCACCAATATGTCGCCGAAGAAAGGGTACGTACCGGAAGGGATGGAACCCAGCGCCATCGCGGGGGCAGCGATGATCTCAGCGGGCGTATTGTCAATCTGCAAAACATCCGAATCGCTGGTAAAGGCAGCATCGCTAAGGTAAATACCCGGGCCTGCACTATTGCTTATGAGGACATTGGAAACCTTGAGAACCGGATCGGGCAGCGTGCTGGCCCCCGTCATCGCGATGACCGCGTTGAGCTGCGCGCCGCCGACGCTGCCGCCCGAGTCGATATCAGCGTAATCCAACTCGATCAATGAATTCGGATTCAAGCCGCGCAACCTGCCCCAGGGTTGAGTAGCGTCCATGGCGGTGAAGACGACGATTCCGGTTGGGCGATCATCGCCGGCCGCGAGCAGCTTCGCGGTACCGGTGCCGGATGCGGCTCCTTGAACGGTTATTCCCACGCTCGCGTTCAACTTGACGATGGCGCACTTTTGGATCGTCACCGTGGCTGGCGCCAGAATGCTGATCGAGTTTGGGATCAGATGCACCGTGCCCTCGCCGGCCCAGGTTTCACTCGCGGTGATATTGCTGGCATGAGTGACGACCGTGCCATTTTCCGTGACGCCGCATACAAACGGAGCGACCGTGGTGCAGGACACGGCGACATTCGTGACCGGGGCGGCGACCACCGTTCCGGATGCGCTCGCGACCGCGCAGGTCTGCCCTGCCGGCTGAGTCTTTACGCTCACGCTGTATGTCGCGCCGCTCGCTACCGCGGTGGCGAAGGTAAAGCTGGTGCTGGTTGCCGACACGGTGAGATCGTCGCCGGAATTGTTCTGCAGCACGAGACCGGAGGCCGTAAGCCCGGCGACGCTGCCGCCCACTGTGTAAGTGTTCGTGGTGCAGGTCACCACAACATTCCCGACATTCGCGCTGACCACGGTGCCTGTCGCGGCCGTCACCGCGCAAGTCTGAGAAGGACCGCTCGGCTGCGTCTTGACCGTGACCGCGTAGCTTGCGCCGCTCGCAATGGGAGTTGAGAAAGTGAACGTACCGCTGCCTGCCGCAACGGTGAGATCGTTGCCCGCATTGTCCTGCAACACCAATCCAGCGCCTGTCAGTCCGGTCACGGTGCCGCCAATGCTGTAGGTATTGGTGGTGCAGGTCACTGCAACATTGGTGATGTTGGCGCTGCCGACCGTTCCCGTTGCACTTGTCACCACGCAAGTTTGCGTCGGAGTCAGCGGCTGAGTCTTAACCGTCACAGCGAACGCGGCGCCGCTCGCCAACGCAGTCGAGAACGTGAAATTGCCGCTCGCGGCGACCGATAGATCATTGCCGCCGTTGTCTTGCAGCACAAGACCGCTGCCGGCCAAGCCGCTCACAGATCCGCCGACCGTAAATGTTTGCGGCGGTGGCGGTGGGGGCGGCGGAACTCCGATCCCGCCGCCGCCGCCGTTGCATGCCGCCATTGTCATAACGCACAGTAGGCCAAGTCCCTTGGCGAAACTCTTGATCGTTGTTGTCATGTGAGTTCCCGGTCGCGATGAATTGCTGTGCGGCCGATTAGGCTTCGCCCATCAATGAATGGCAATGCCTTGTCCCGTGAACACGGTACATCGCGAATGGAAATGAATCAGACTGCGAGCGGTTGGACCGCCACGCAACAGCGATCAGGAATGCCTAACGACGCGACTTGGCGTAGGAATCAAACGCAACGGCGGCGACAATGATCAGTCCAATCACTACTTGTTGCCAGTACGACGATACGTGCATGATCACCAAGCCGTTGGTGAGCACGCCGATCAATAGCGCCCCAACGATGGTGCCGCCAATTCCGCCGCGGCCGCCGGCGAGACTGGTGCCGCCGATCACCACTGAGGCAATCACGCGCAGCTCATACCCAATGCCGCCGACCGCTTCGGCCGCGCCAAGTCTTGCCGACAGTAAAAATCCCGCCAACCCCGACAGCGCGCCGACGACTAAATACACGCTGGTGATGATCCTCGGCACGTCCAGTCCGTTAAGGCGCGCCGCCTCCGGATTGCCGCCGACTGCGTAAATATAGCGCCCATAACGCGTATAGCGTTCCGTGACAACACCTGCCGCCGCGATCAATCCAAAAAGGAATATCGGCACGGGTATGCCGGCAATCGATCCGGTTCCCCACCACCGATAGCTTGCATCGAAACCTGAGATTGGCGAGCCATCATTGAGAATCAACGTCGCACCGCGCCAGATGGTCATCCCGCCCAACGTCACGATGAATGGCGGAACGCTGAAGAAAGTCACCGCCTTTCCCTGCAGATATCCCACGAGGGTTCCGACCGCGGTGGCGGTGGCAAGCGCCACGAGCCAGCCTGGCGCAAAATCCGGCCCCAGTGTCTTCATCACAATGGCGCCTGACATGCCCGCAAAGGCCAGCAGCGAACCGACAGCAAGGTCTACACCCGCCGTTAAAATGACGAAGGTCATGCCGACCGCAATAATGCCGTAAATCGAAACCTCGGTAAGAATGTTGGTTACATTGCGCAATGATAGAAAGCGCGAGTTTTCGAGCGTGAAGAACACGATCAGCGCCAGGAGAAACAAGGACGTTCCATAGCGCCGCAGCCACCCCACCACATCAAAACGGCGGCCCGCCGTGCTCTGCTCCTGTAAGGTATTTTCCGTCATAGCGCAGCGCTTCTTGCCGGCGCAGCGGCCGTTGAAATGGCCATCAGTTCCATCAGATTATTTTCCGTCGCGTCTCGCCCGTCGAGAACGCCGCTGATGCAGCCCTCGCGGAACACCACGATCCGATCGCTGAGCGCCAGGACCTCCGGCATCTCGGAGGAGATGATGATCAGCGCAATGCCGCTTTGCGCCATTTCAATCAGCAACTGGTGAACCTCGGCCTTCGCGCCGATATCGATACCCCGCGTCGGTTCGTCGACTATCAGGACTTTGGGTTGCAGCGCCATGCAGCGCGCCAGCAATACCTTCTGCTGATTGCCGCCGGACAAAGTACCGACAGCGACTCCCGAATTGGCCATCTTGATGCGCAGCGCCGTACGGTACTTCTCGACCAGTTGGCGCTCCTTCGTTTCGTTGACAAAAACGCCCCATCGCGCGATTCGTTTCAAACTCGGCAGCGTCATGTTCTGACTTATCGATTGCTCGAGAAAACATCCCTGCTGCTTTCGATCTTCGGGCACGAGAGCAATTCCGGCGCGAATGGCTTCTTTGGGCGATCGCAATGGACGCAATTCGGCCCCGTTGACGTACAGCACTCCGCGATCGCAATGATCGGCTCCGAAAATGATTCGCGCGAGTTCCGTGCGCCCGGCCCCCACCAGGCCGGCAAACCCCAAAATCTCGCCGGCTTTCACTTCGATCGACAGATCCTTGAGCGCTATTGCATGCCGCCCGCTGGATTCGCGCGCACGCGAAACACCCTTGACGGCAAGCACAGTTTCGCTCGAGGGTGCGGCGCGCGCTCGTTTCGAGAATTCCACATCTCGACCGACCATGAGACGCACCAAATCGCGCGTCTCTACGCTTCTGACCTCGCCCCGCGCAACGTAGCGGCCGTCGCGTAAGACCGTGAAACCGTCGCAAACCATTTTTACTTCATCCAACCGGTGCGTAACGTAGACAAAACTCACGCCACGCGTCTTGAGCTCTTGGATGACGCTGTGCAGGATTTCAACTTCACGGCGACCTAAGGCGGCGGTCGGCTCATCCATGACGATGAGCTTCGCTTTTTGCGCGACGGCGCGGCCGATTTCGATCATCTGTTGATGGGCCACGCTCAAATGGCGCACTTCCCGCCTTGGGTCGACGTTCAGACCAAGGCTTGCCAGCAGGTCGCGCGCATTCTGGTACATCGCGGCCCAATTGATGAAACCGCCGCGTTCGGGTTCCCGCCCCAGGTAAAGGTTCTCGGCGATCGACATGAAGGGCAACAGATTGAACTCTTGATAAATGGTGACGAGCCCCAAGAACTGCCGTTGGCGCGGCGTCTCACCCGACTCGAGCATCACGCCATCCAATGTTGCTTCACCCCGATCGGCTCGCAGCGCACCCGACAGTATTTTCAAGAGCGTTGATTTACCTGCGCCGTTCTCGCCCAGCAGCGCATGCACTTCCCCCTTGCGCACCTGTAGTTCGACCTCATCCAATGCCTTGACGCCGGGAAATTGCTTGCAGACGTCGCGAACATCCAAAAGGTTTGGCGCAGAACTCACACCATTACCGTACTTCGCCAATGCGCTCGGCCTGATTGACGTTGGCTTGCGTAATGAGCACCGGCACGATGCTCGCCCCCGGCATGGGGGTGTGATTGCGGATCTGTGCCACCAGTTGCTGAAGGGCGGTTCGCGCCTGATTCATCGGTGATTGCTCGACGGTGGCAGCCATCTCGCCGCCGCGCACCAATTTCAACGCCTCGGGTGTCGCGTCAAAGCCGATGACTTTGACGCCGGAAACACCGCTCGAGCGCAAGGCTTCCAGGGCTCCCAAGGCCATCTCATCGCTCTCCGCCACAACAGCCTGCAGCGATTGGCCGCCCAGCGAGGTCAAGACGTTTTGTGTCACTGTCAGGCCCTGCTCCCGTTTCCAGGTGCCGGATTGCTCCGCAACGATTTGATATTTCGCACCGGCGGCCGCCAGGCCTTCCTTGATGCCGCGTGTGCGGTCGATGGACGGACTGGATCCCAGCTGGCCGGTAATCAGCAGAACTCGCGCACCGTTCGGAAAGGAATCGATCACCCACTTCGCCATGATGCGACCGCCCGCAACATTGTCAGCGCCGACGTGCGGGACCGTGACGCTGGTATTGTCGACCCTGCGATCCAAGGTCACGATGGGAATGCCCGCTTTGAGCACCTCTTCGACACCCGGGGTGAGCGCGTTCACGTCGTTCGGCGCCAGAATGATTCCTTGAGCGCCTCCCGTGATGGCGGCTTGGATGTCGGCCATTTGCTTGGCCGAGTTCGATTGCCCGTCCTCCACTGAAACGCTGACGCCCAGCCGTCCGGCCTCGGCGTCGAGCTCACGCTTCACGGCGACGAAAAATGGTTCGGTCATGTCGTGCAAACTCGCGACAACCTGGACGGAATTTCCTCCCGACTTGCCCGAGCACCCGGCGATGCCGAGCAGCACGCTCGCCGACAGCAGGGCCGTCGTAAGGCCGGCGAAGCTGAGTCTATTGAAGCTTGTTCGCATCAGTGCGGGGCTTTTGAATTGGGCTGCTGAGCCAACCAGGCATGCTCGGGATCGTTGCGAAAAACCCAATTGCGCTCGGGGCCTGCCATGACGTTCAAATAGTACAGGTCGTAACCGTGGGCCGCGCCGACCGGATGGTAGCCGCGAGGCACGAGGACCAGATCGCCGTCATGCACGCAAACCGTTTCGTCGATGTCGCGCTCGTCGGTGTATACGCGCTGGAACGCAAATCCTTGCGGTGGCATCAAACGATGATAGTAGGTCTCTTCCAGCACCGTCTCTTTTCCTAGAGTCGCGGTGTCGTGCTTGTGCGGAGGGTAGCTCGACCAATGTCCGCCCGGCGTGATGACTTCCACGACCAACAAGCTGTCGGCCTCCTTGGTTTGCGGAAGAATATTCCTGACGTAGCGAGTGTTCGTGCCGCTTCCACGGATCTCTTTGCTCATTTCGGCCGCGGCAATCGCGCGCGCTGCGCGTCCCGGCTTGCCCGGCGCCGAGCATACCGCCAGTTCAACGTCGCCCCTCGCGGTCACCGAGTAAGTCCGGCCGGCCGGCGCATACACGGCGCCCGGCGCCGCATCGTCGAACACGGAGCCTCGATGCCCGATGTCTTCGAAGTGTTGGTCATCGACGACGATGTCGGCGGTTCCCGCGAGCACGACCAGGCAGGTCTCGCGCTCTGCCGCACCACCCCGCACCATCTGATTGGAGGCAAGGCGATGCACCTGAAATCCAATGTGCCGCCAGCCGGCACTCTCCGGTGTGACATTGAGCACACAGCCCGTCGCATCAGGCGCGCCCGATTGAATCAGAAGCTTGCTCATGAATTCTCCATCTCGTGCAATTTGGCCGCCGCTGCCTCGCGGCGCAGGGTTTTCAAGCCAAGGGCCGCGTACGGCTTAGGTGCGGCAACCGCCGGGTCTTGCTCCGCCTCGACGATAACCCATCCAGCATAGCCAATTTTCGCCAGCCCTTGCATCACACCCGCGAAATCAAGATCCCCGTCGCCGGGAACGGTGAACATTCCGCTGATCACTCCGCTCAAAAAGCTCTTGCTCTCGGACTTGACCCGGTTAAAGACATGCGAGCGGACGTCCTTGCAATGAACGTGGGCGACTCTGAGCGGATGATCGCGAATGAGCGCGAGGGCATCGATGCCGCCGAGCGCCGCGTGACCGGTATCGACGGTCAGCCCGACAGTACGGCCGGTGGAGTCCAGGAATCGATCGAGATCCTGCTGCGATTCCACCACGGTACCGAGGTGGTGGTGATACGCCATGCGCAGCCCTGCTTGGGCGAGGTAGTCGCCGACATCGGTCAATTTTCGCCCAAACTCGTCCCAGGCGTCAGCGGAGAGCCGGGGTGTCGCGGACAGCGCGCTGCCTTGATCGCCATGAATCGCGTTGCTGGTCTCGGCAATAATGAACACCCCGCAGCCCATCGCCTTGAGCAGACCCAAGTGGGATTGCAGCGCCTGAATTTCCGCTGCCGCCGACCGGGTCAACAGGTTGGCGCTGTACCAACCGCCGACCAACGCGAGCTGATGGCGGCTGAGCAAGGCCTGGAGCACGTTGGGGTCACGCGGAAACTTTCCGCCGAGCTCTATGCCCGAAAATCCCACATCGCGGGCTTCCTCGAGAACGGATTCCAGCGGTGTGTCGCCCCCTAGTGCCGGTAGGTCATCATTGATCCAAGCGATGGGGCTCACGCCAAAGCGGATGCTCATGCATCAATCTCCCAACCGTCGGTTCTTGCGCCGGCTCAAGGATGCCGTTCGAGCGGCATCGACTTCGCCGCGCGAGGAAATTTCAGGGATGGCCACATCCCACCACGCGCCCCCCTCGTTCGTTGTGACGGCAGGATCGGTATCGATGACGATCACATGGCTGCGCTCTGATCGGCGCGCGCGTTGCAATGCCTGTTCCAACGCCTCAATCGAGCCTGCCTTCTCGGCGATGGCGCCCAAGCTCGCCGCGTGCGCGACGAAATCAATGTCCGGAACCGTCGCGTACGTTGAATCCTCCCACAGCGTGTTGAAGGCCGCGCCACCGGTCGCCCGTTGCAGCCGATTGATACAGCCAAATCCCCGGTTGTTGAGCACCACGACGACCAATGGGTATCCCATCGCCACCGACGTGGCCAGTTCGGAATTGAGCATCAGATAGCTGCCATCGCCTACCAGGACATAAACATCGCGATTGGGCTGCGCCATTTTGACGCCCAAGCCCCCCGCAATTTCATAGCCCATGCAGGAGTAGCCGTACTCGACGTGATAGTCATCGTGCGCTCTTGATCGCCATAGCTTGTGAAGCTCTCCCGGCAGTCCGCCTGCCGCGCAGACGACAACAGCGTTTTTCGAACAGGTTCGCCACAGCGCGCCGATTACTTGCGCGTCGGAAGGCAGGCCCGCACTCGGCGCGCTGGTCACATCCTCCCACGCGAGGTTCCAGCGCGCGACTTCCGCATTGATCATTGCCGCGTCACGATTGGGCCGCCAACCGGCCAGGTGATCCGTGAGCGCCGCAATTACCTCGCGGGCATCGCCCACCACGGTCGCCGCTTCGTGCTTGCCGGCGTCATAGGGCGCAATGTTGATTTGCGCCAGACGGAAATTCGGTGCGGTAAACAGCGCTCGTGAGCCCGTCGTAAAGTCTTGCAGTCGCGTGCCAATACCTAGGATCAAATCGGCTTTGGCCGCGGCCGCGTTGGCGCAACTGGTGCCGGTAACGCCGAGGGCGCCGAGATTCAGGGGATGATCCCATGGCAACGCGCCCTTTCCCGCTTGAGTTTCGCTCACGGGAATGCCAAAGGCGCTCGCGAACGCGGCGAGCGCGTCTTCCGCGCCGCTGTAGTGAACACCGCCGCCGGCAATGATCAACGGGCTACGCGCTGATTTCAACCATGTCACGAGTTGTTCAATCTCGCGCCGATCTGCCTGGGGACGGCGAATGCTCCAAACGCGGCGATGGAAAAATGCCTCCGGATAGTCATAGCCCTCAGCTTGGACGTCCTGACAGAACGCCAATGTCGCCGGACCGCACGAGGCGGGATCGAGCAATGTGTTCATGACGCGCGGTAGCGCGTCGATTAATTGTTCGGGGCGAGTAATGCGGTCGAAGTAGCGAGACACCGGCCTGAAGCAGTCGTTGGCCGAGACAGTCCCATCGCCAAAACTCTCGATCTGCTGCAGCACTGGATCGGGGCCGTGAGTGGCAAAAATATCTCCCGGAAGAAACAGCACCGGCAATCGATTGACATGCGCCAACGCCGCGGCGGTCACCATGTTAGTCGCTCCCGGGCCAATGGAGCTGGTGCAGATCATGGCGCGCCGCCGCCGTAGCTGCTTGGCAAACGCGATGGCGGCATGAGCCATCGACTGCTCATTGTGTGCCCGATAGGTCGGAAGCTGCTCCCGCGCAGCGTGAAGCGCCTCTCCCAGCCCGGCCACATTGCCGTGGCCGAAGATGGCCCATACGCCGGCGAAATAGCGCACTTCGCCCGACCCGGATTCGACATGCTGGCCGGCCAGATATCGAACCGCCGCTTGCGCCGCGGTACATCGAATCGTCTTCATATCGCAACCGCCGTGTGCGTGCTTTGCCACGCATTCGCCAACCTCGAGAATTTCGCGGCCATCGCCTTTAGCGCATCCGCGTCACTCATGGAGCCTGCGAACCAGGCGCCGGCCACATCGTGAAAAATGGTTCTACCGATGGCGAAACCTTTTACGATTCGAAATGGCGCTGCGTTGGCGAAGCACGCGATGAGTTCAGTCTCGGGCTGCGACAGTCCGAGAAGCAGGACACCTCGACACATCGGATCCTCTTGAGTAATCGTATCTTGAACGGCTTGCCAGTGAGCCGCACTGCCGCCCGGCGGGAGTTTCCACCAATCCGGGCGCACCCCCAGGGCATAAATCTGCGCCAGTGCGCGCGACATCGTGAGGGAATCTGCCGGCATCTCGCGCGGTAAAATGATTTCGAGCAGCAATTCGTGGCGCGTCTTGCGGCATGCATCGAACAGACGCTTGAGCTGGCGATCTTGCCGTCCCTTGAGATCCGCCGGATCATCCGGGTGATAGCTCACGAGACATTTGACCACCTGATTGAGCGGCCAGCTCGAAAGCTCGACGGCAACATCGGCGCCGCCTTCGAATTCCAGCGGACGCGATTGAGGGATCTCAATCGGCCGACCTACCCAATACGGCGAATCCGCCGCCTCGCTCAACGCTTCGAATCCATAGCGTCCATCGAGCAGCACTCCAAAACGCCTGTCCTGGCGAGCAACCAAGTCCAACGCCCGAAAGCCCAAGGTCTTGAAGGTTGCAATCCGCTCTTTATCGGGGGCACTAAAGTTCCCTGGATCTTCAAACTGACTGCGGTGATCAATGGCCAGCACCATCAACTCAGAATAGTCGTGTGCTCGCGTAGATGCCCAGTGCAGATGATCCAAACGGCGGATAAACGACTCCTGCGGAAGCTCGCCCGATGTGCGCAACAGTGACTGCAACTCTGGCCAAGTCGGCATCGCCGGCGCGCAGCCGTGGCGCGATACCACAATTGCGCCACTGGCATTCCCCATGCGGCAGCTTTCCTCGAGGGTTTCATCGCGCAGCCAACCCCGCAGAAAGCCGCCCATAAACGCGTCACCGGCGCCCAGCACATTGAGTACGTTAATCTTGAATCCCGGTACGACCAAGCCCGATTCAATATCATCGGGAATATCGCCCGCAAAGGCGACGCAGCCGCGCGCGCCGCGCTTGCAAACCAAGGTTGCCGTGGTTTGCGCTCTTATATTTTGGATGGCGGCGATCAGCCGTTCGGATCCTCCCAAAATACAAAGCTCTTCTTCGGTGCCGACGATCAAATCGCACCAGGGCAACGCCGCCTGCAGGCGTTCGGTTACAGCTGCGTTGAATACGAAGCGATTCTCGCCCAAATCCTTCGCCGTCAATCCCCACAGGACCGGCCGGTAGTCGACATCGAACACCACCCGTCCGCCGTTTGTTTTGACTCGCCGTGCCGCACCTAGGCTCGCCGCAAACACGCCGGGCGTGGAGAGGTGAGTGCCGTTGATCAGCACCGCACGGGCCGATGCGAGATAGGCATCGTCGAGATCCTGCTCGCGCAGCGCCATATCGGCACAGTTTTCGCGATAAAAAATCAGCGGAAAGGATTCGCGATTGCGGATCCCGAGCACCACGAGGGCCGTCAACCGCTCGGGATCGGTGTGCACGCCGCGCACATCCACCCCCTCGCGCGCCAGTTCCTCGCGAATGAAGCGCCCCATATGATCGGCGCCGACCCGCGTTAAAAGTCCCGCTCTCAATCCGAGCCTTGCCGCTGCAATCGCAGTATTGGTCGGACTGCCGCCGACGTACTTGGCGAATGACCCCATATCTTCCAGACGGCCCCCGATCTGCTCACCGTACAAATCCACGCTGGCGCGGCCGATGGTAATCAGATCAATGGTTTTGTCCGTAGGCTGCAAGGAACTCACGCAACGAGAACTGAAGGTTTCATTATACTCGCGCTGATCGTTCGAGCGCCGAGCGGCGCAATTGAGAGGAGCGGTAATGTTCTACGTTGCGATATTCGGGGCGGGTCGGATCGGGCAAATTCATGCGCGCAACGCCGCGGCACAGCCTGAGTTGACGCTCAAGTATGTCGTTGATCCAAACCGCGCGGCGGCCGATGCGATCGCACGACAGACCGCCGCCGAAGTCGCCGACCTGGAAGTAGTTTTGGGCGACGAATCCGTTTCCGGCGTCATTATCGCCAGCGCGACGAATGCGCATTTGGATCAAGCCCTGTTGGCAACATCGGCGGGCAAAGCCATTTTTTGCGAGAAGCCACTGGATCTTGATCTGGCGCGCGCCCGAAGCGCTTCCCCGCAATTATCGCGCGCGAAAATGCTCGTAGGCTTCAACCGGCGCTTTGATCCGCACTTCGCCGCGCTTAAGGCGAGGATTGAGTCAAAAACCATCGGCAAACTCGAGAGCTTGAACATCATCAGCCATGACCCTGCCCCGCCGCCGGTGTCCTATATCCGCACGTCCGGCGGCCTGTTCAAGGACATGGCTATTCATGACTTCGACATGGCTCGCTGGTTGCTGGGCGAGGAACCCACGGAGGTTTTTGCAAATGCCAGCTGCCTGATCGACCCTGCAATCGGCGCGGCCGGCGATGTTGACACCGCGCGAACTCTCCTGCGCACGGAATCCGGCCGGCTTTGCGTCATCAGCAACACTCGTCGTTCGGGATATGGTTACGATCAGCGTATCGAAGCGTACTGCTCCGCCGGCGCTGCGCGCGCCGACAACGTGCTCATGAGCACGGTGTCGACCTGCACTGAACGCGGATCAGCGAGCGACGCGCTGCAAAATTTCTTTCTGGAGCGCTACGCAGAAGCGTACCGAAGTGAAATGCGGCATTTTGTAGATATTTTGCGGGATGGCGAAACGCCCTTGGCGGGCTACCGTGACGGCGTCGCCTCGCTCGTCCTCGCCGAAGCTGCGGCTCTGTCGGTGAAGCGCAATACCCCCATCAGCGTGGCCTCGGTCTGACACGAGCGGCTTGACGATATATTCAGGCCGGCCGGGACGTCTTGAGTGCTACGGTTTTTTTGGCGGCGGCACCCCTGATCGTATTGGCATAGTCGAGGGATCATTCGCCTTCGCGGGCGGCTCGGCTGCCGCAGCGGCTGCGATGGGCTTAGCGCTGATCGTGTATTTGCCGGCGATCAGCATATGAAAGTCGGGACGGGCGAGGATCGCCATTCGTTGAGTGACGCCTTCGAATACAACCAACAACGGCTGACCATGATTGGCCGCTGCGATGAAATCAAGCCTGTAGGGTTCGCTGCTTAGATCGAGGGTCGAGGTGTCGGTTGGCGTCGTCGGCATCCAACGTCCCATGATGAAATGCGCGAGGTAGGTAAGCCTGACCTTGTGCGTGACTGGGTCTACAGTGCTGTCGTCATAGGCAATTCGATCCAAATCATGGCCGCCGACGCGAAACATCCTCGCGTCCTCCGGCGCGACTTGATCCAGTTCGACATCCATGTCGAGGTATATGATTTTCGCCTCTGCACTGGCTGCCCATCCCCCGAGCGCGAGTGCGACCGCCACTACCAGTGGCTTCAAAGGTGCAGGTTTAGGCATTCGACTGGCTCCAAGTTCCTTTGAATTGTCTTTCCGATCAAGCAAAAGCGCCAGCGCGAGAGTCTATGCCCAATCGTCTTGTGGCGTGGCGGCTGCCGCAAGGACTCCGTGGTACCCAAGAGACAGGCGGCATTTACGCTGCACTGTACAAGGCTCCTTTCCGTGGCTTATCATCCGAGACTGGTGTACCACGATGTGGTAATGGTGAATCACACGAGTAGATAGTGAAAGCCGACTGGCGACTACGCTGAAGCAACAATTGGGGGAAACATGTTCTATAAGAATGAGCTGCTGCTGGCCGGCGTGATCGCGCTATCAAGCGCTCCGTTAGCGTTGTCGGCAAGCGCCGCCGACAGCACGGCGGCAGGCCCTGCCGACAGCAGTTCCGGTGCGCAGTTGGAAGAAATCGTGATTACCGCGCAAAAGCGCAACGAGAGACTATCCGACACTCCCGTCGCGGCATCGGTGGTGTCCGCCAGCGAGCTCGCCAGCATGAATGCCGGCGACATCGTCGACCTGGACAAGCTTGTTCCTTCGGTGGACCTGGTTGGCTCATTCAATGGTCGGGTACCGTACGGGATTCGCGGCATCTCGAGCAATGCGAACGAGGCTACCGTCGGCCTGGCTTCCGGCGTCGGCATCATGATCGACGGGATTCCCATTCCCTCCGATGCCGACACCGCGAACCAGATGGAGGACATCAAGAACATCGAAGTCCTCAAAGGCCCTCAAGCAACGTTGGGTGGCCGCACGGCCGCCGCCGGCCTCATCAACATGGTGTCGCGCGGTCCGACCGATCAGCTTACGGCCGACATAAGCACGACGGCTACAAACGATCATGAATATCGATTCAACGGATTTGTGGGCGGCCCGATTACCGACAATGTGCTTGGCAGCGTTTCGGTGTACGGCAACAAGCGCGATTTTCCGATAAACAATATTGCCACCGGCACCGATTCTGACCAGGAAAATAGCGGTATTCCCGGCAAGTTGCTGATCAAGGCAACCGATTCACTCGACATCACCTTGATGGCGGATTATCAGAAGTCTAAATCCGAAGGTCCTAATTTCGTCTACACCTACATAACACCGGGCGCGTACCTGCTGTTCGGCACGAGTCCGCCGCCGCTACCGCCTTTCGTCACAGGAACCGTGAGTCAGGGGGCGGTATTGGCCGGCGTGACCCCCAGCATGACCAACAATACGGCAAATACCGTGGTGACCGAGAGCGCCAATGTCTCCGACCAGATCTATTCGATCAATCTGGACTACCGCTTGGGCGGACTGACGTTCAGCTCAACCACGGCGTACCTGCACGAGCATCAGTTCAACTACCAAGATCTTTTCGTCAATTCGAGCTTCTACTCCAATAATCTCCGCACCGCGTTCTCGTCGCTTTTCTTGCCGGGACCGCCGCCGCCTGGGTCACCGGGCACATGGGCCACTTTCTACAACGAGCAACTCCAGGATATCGTCGTCAATCAGACCAGCCAGGAGTTCAAGGTTGTGTCCTCGCTCGATCAGCCGGTCAGCTTCGTGGCGGGCCTGTTCTATTCGGACCAAACGGTCGACATGGTGGCGGATCGCACTTTTACTCCCGCCGAGACCGATTACAACGTCGATACGGATACCAAGACCTACGATGTCTACGGCCGCGCGACTTGGAGATTCCTGCCGACCACCTCGCTGGTCGCAGGTCTGCGGTATAACAAGGACGAACTCAGCTATTCCTACCAGCAGCTCGGGGGGAACGGCAATATCTCTACCGCGAACAGCGACAACTCCGATATCGTGGTGGGCGACATCAGCCTTCAGCAGAAATTCACGCCCAACTGGATGGGTTATGCCACCTATGCGCGAGGCTACGCGCCGAAAGTTTTCAACACGGGCATCTACAGCGGAGGCAACGCCGTCGCGCCGACGGTACCGGTGCCGGTGACCGGCCAGGAGCACGTCGATCATTATGAAATAGGCTCAAAGGGCGAATATCTCGATCATCGCTTGCAAGTGAACGCCGCAGCCTTCTACACCCTGTACAAGAACTATCAGGTGCAGAACACCGAATCGATTCCAGGAAATGTTGCGCCGATCGAGGGTCTTACCACGGCCGGCAAGGCGCGCACCGAGGGTCTTGAAATCGACAGCGTCTTTGCGGCGACACAGCTGCTGCGCATCAGCCTCGATTTCGCGCTTATCAACGCGGAGTTCGTCGATTACAAGCAAGCTCCCTGCTGGGGCAACGGTGTGACGCAGACACCGGCGCTCGGCTGCAATCCTGTGCCAGGGACGAACAGCACCTCTCAGAATGTATCGGGTGACACCATGCCGGATGCGCCGAGGTTCAAAGGAACACTGTTCGTCGAGCAACGGCTGCCGCTTGGCGACAGTGGATTTGAGGGCGTCCTCGGCGGCAACTATGCCTATCGATCCAAGACGCAGTTTCAGCCCGATCAAAATCCGGAAACGATCCAGGGCTCCTTTGGAATTCTGAACCTGAGTGCCGGTCTTCGTCCAAGATCGGGCAAATGGTCTGTCACGGCGTTCTCCAACAACGTGACCAATCACCACTACTACGTCGACATGGAAGACTTCTGGTCGGGCCCCTGGAACAGCAACGCGGTGGTGGGGCAACCCGCCCGTGATTTCAACCGCTACTACGGCATACGGCTGGAAGCGAAGTTGTAGCGCACAGAGGAGACACGACGGCAGCTCGGCGCCGGAATGATCGGCGCCGCGCCGGCGCCGGGAGGCTGAGCATGAATCGACGAGGCTTTCTGGCTGCATCCATCGGCACCGCCTCCACCGCAGCGCTCGGTGGCGAATGCGCGGAGATGATCCATCGAGAATATGACGGGTTGATACAGGTGTAACCTGCCAGATTCCTTCGTCGGAACGTGGAGTCCTTATGTACTTTGAGCCGGGACGCACCGCCCATCAGCTTCCGTTCGATCCTTTCAAGTCCTGTGTCGTGCCCCGGCCCATCGGCTGGATTTCGACAACGAGCGCCGGCGGAATCGACAATCTCGCTCCTTTCAGTCAATTCCAAAACGTAACGTTTGATCCTCCTACCGTGCTCTTTATCGCCAATCAACGTGCCGGAGGGGGCCGCAAAGACTCTGTGGTCAATGCGGAGCAGCGAGGCGAATTCGTCTGGAATATGGCTACTTATGCGCTTCGCGACGCAGTCAATATAACCTCCGAGGAATTTGCACCGGCTGTCGACGAATTCGAGCGGGCAGGACTTGCGAAGGTGCCGTCGCGAATCGTGCGTCCACCGCGCGTAGCGCGCTCACCCGTGCAGTTTGAATGCGCTTACCTGCAGACAGTGCGCCTGCCCGGCAATAGCGACGCCGGTACGGTAGATATCGTGTTTGGCAGAGTAGTGGCGATCCACATCGACGATGCTGCACTCACTAACGGGCGAATTGATATCGCCCGTCTTCGGCCCTTGGCGCGGTTGGGGTACTTTGAGTACACCGCTGTCCGCGAAGTGTTCGAGATGCATCCCCCAACAAGCGGCGCGCTGGCGGCGGGGATGGAAGGATCCGCGCAAAAGTTTCAACGCGCGGAGGCGGAAGGTGAGCACTGAGCACGAGACGCGCTAGAATTCGCTCAATGCGAAGAAAAACCAGTGCCAAAGCGATTCCCTCTGAAGGCCGCCCCAGCGGTCAGAGCATACAAGTCATCGCGCGGGCCGCCAGCGTTCTGCGAGCGCTTGAGGGCGAGCAGTCCGGATTGAGCTTGGCGCAGATCGCTCAGCGCGTAAATCTGGCTCGATCCACAGTGCAAAGAATCGTCGATGCGTTGCGTGAGGAACATTTCGTCATTGCGGCCACGCCGACATCGGGCGTCCGCTTGGGGCCGGCGTTAATCCGGCTCGCCGCGTCCGCGAGCGTTGAATTCGACCTCATTACCCGGCCGCTCATGGTCGACCTGTCGCAAAAACTCGGCGAGACCGTCGATTTGTCGGTCTTGAAGGGGTTTTCCGCGATTTTCACCGATCAAGTTCAGGGTGCGCACCGTCTTCGCGCGGTATCGGCAGTAGGCGAATCATTCCCTTTGCACTGCACAGCCAATGGCAAGGCGTTGCTCAGCGTCATGCCGGAAAACCATCTGGAGCGATTCTTGCGCGAGCCGTTGGCCAGATTGACCCCTTCCACCATCATCAAGCCCAACGAATTGCGCGCCGCCATCGACTCCAGTCGCAAAACCGGGATAGCGTTTGATGATGAAGAACACACCGAGGGCATTTGTGCAGTGGGCACGGCGTTCCTGGATCCTTTGGGGCGAAGCATCGCGTTATCCATTCCCGTTCCTACCCCGCGGTTCAAGCGAATGAAAAACGCCCTGGTCAAGGAGCTGCTGAATGCTCGCGCCTCGATAATCGAGACGCTCGGTCCCAGTACCCGCCCTTAACCCGCGGCCGTTTATCGTTCGGCCGCACAGAAAGCTGTTGTCGGCAAAACGGAGTTCCCAAGCATGGGGTAGGTCTCTACTCTGCCTGCAAACGACCTATGGAGTCGTGGGGGAGCCATGAGTAACTATCTAAAAAAATTGTCGCTTGCCGGCGTTGCGGTGAGCGGATTTCTACTGATCGCAGCAGCCAGCGGGGCGGAAACGCCTCCTCAAGTCATTCCCGTCTGGAACGGACCGGCTCCAGGCACGGGCGATGCTTCGCAAAAAGAAGGCTCGTTAGATCTAGCTGACACCCGGTTCACGCCGCCCAATCCAGACACCCTGGTTTGGAATGTCACTCAGCCGAGTTTGGCGGTTTTTAGGCCGGCGGCGGGCAAGGCGAACGGGACGGCTGTAATCGTCGCGCCGGGCGGCGGTTTCCGTGTGCTCAGCTATAAGAATGAAGGCCTGAGGGTCGCCCAGTGGCTCGCGGACCATGGCGTGACGGCATTTGTCTTGAAGTATCGTTTGCATCGCATGCCGGATGATCCTGCTGAGGTCCGTAAAGGTTTGGACCAGATGTTGGCCGCCGCTGCCCGGCCGCCAAGCAAAGCACCGGACGGCTCCGCTGCCCCTGCGCCGCCGATGCCGCGCATGGAATTCGGAGCACTTGAACTGTCGGCAATCGCAGATGGCGAGCAGGCCATCAAACTCGTTCGATCTCGCGCAAAGGAGTTCGGAATCGATCCAAAGCGCATTGGAATTATCGGCTTCTCGGCAGGCGGAGCCGTGGCGGGCGGCGCCTCTGTGCGAGCGGAACCGGCCGATCGACCCAACTTTGTCGGCATCATTTACGGCGGCGTGCCGGGCACTATCCCCGCGCAGGCTCCGCCCGCTTTCTTGGCGGCCGCTGCCGACGATCCGCTGTCAAATGGCATGCCGGATCTGTTTGCGCGGTGGCGCGCGTCAGGCGCCTCGGCGGAAATGCACATTTACGCCAAGGGTCAGCACGGATTTGGTACGGCCAAACAGGGACTTCCAGTCGACCACTGGCTCGACGTGTTTTATGCGTGGCTTGAACAACAGGGCTTCGCACCCCACGGCTAGAAATCATGCCTAACTGCATGCACCTTGGCGGATTCGTTGCCGCCTGGCTCTTGATCGTTCAGCCGGTGTGGGCCGGGCCGACAGCCAGTACGACAAAAACGACCGATTTAGCCAAGCGTTGTAGCGCGTTGACCCAGGAATCAGCCACGGCACTGGGGGAACCGACAGCGCGCATCCTAACGGCGACGCTCAATGCCCGTTCCGAAGCGCACATCGATCCGGCAGCGCCGCCATGGATGGGGCCGATCGCCGCGATGCCCGAACACTGTGAAGTGATCGGTGTGATGCGCGAGCGCACGGGCGCGGATGGGCAGCACTATGTCGTGAAATACCATCTACGCCTGCCGCTCGAATGGAATGGACGATTTCTTTTTCAAGGTGGCGGAGGTACAAATGGTATGTTGGGCCTGGCAAACGGCGCCCTTCAACCCGGAATGCCCACCTCGCTGGAAAGGGGCTTTGCCGTTGTCAGTACCGATACCGGCCACGACAATGCGACCAATAGCGATGGAGGGAAACAAGGCACGGTGGCTTTCGGGCACGACTACTTGGCGCGCTTGGAGTATTCGGAGAAGGCGCTCGACAGCGTCGCGACCACGGCCAAGCGAATCGTCAAGAGCTTCTATGCACGAGCTGCGCGGCGCAATTATTTTGCGGGCTGCTCGAACGGCGGGCGCGAGGGCATGGTCTTTGCGCAGCGTTTTCCAGAACAGTTCGACGGCATCGTGGCGGCCGCGCCGGCCTTTGCTGTCCCCAAGGCGGCGATTGCCGAAGCGTGGGACACCCAGGCGTTCGCCGCGCTCGCGGTGCGTGAAGGACTGAAACAAAAGAATGGACTGCCGGATCTGGTGCGGACCTTTTCCGATGCGGACTTTGCCATCGTCGCCGCGGCGGTTGCCAGCGCCTGCGACGCCTTGGATGGCGCCGTCGACGGGATGGTTCAAGATCTGGCGCAGTGCACGACAAGCAGGGTTCGTCCAGCCTTGGAGGCTAGAATCTGCACAGCCGCCAAGGAAGCCTCCTGCCTTAGCCGGGACCAGCTCGACACGTTGATACGGTCACTCGGCGGACCTAACGATTCAAAGGGACACGCGCTTTACGCCGCGTGGCCTTGGGATATCGGCATCGGCAGCACCGGCTGGCGCATCTGGAAGATTGGAGTTCCTGGGGGCATGGATTCGATCAATGTCATGCTCGGCTCGCCCGCGCTTTCGGCGCTCTTCATTACCCCGCCGGCCGATGTTGCGGGCAGCCCGGAAGCGGGTCTGCGCTATCAGCTTGATTTCAACTTCGACCGCGATGCTCCGAAGATATTCGCTCAATCTGCGGAGTTTCCGCGTTCGGGGTGGGAACTCGTGGGTGCGCAGTCGACCGATCTGTCACGCTTTCGTGAGCACGGCGGCAAGCTCATCGTTCCACACGGCGGTTCCGATCCCATCTTTTCAATCAACGACACCATCGACTGGTGGCGCAAGGTCGACGCCGCAAATCACGGCGCGGCCGCGGGCTTTGCGCGAGTTTTTCCGGTGCCCGGCATGAATCACTGCGCCGGCGGCCCGGCTACCGATCAGTATGACGCACTGAGTGCCGTGGTCGATTGGGTCGAAAAAGGAACCGTGCCCGATCGGATTGAAGCCAGCGCGGGACCGATGTCGCCATGGCCCGGCCGCACCCGCCCCCTCTGCGCCTATCCCAAGATTGCTCGCTACCGGTCGGGCGATTTGAATCGCGCCGAGAGCTTCGCCTGTGAGCAACCCAGCAGCTGACCCACCTTCTGTCTGTTTCTTGTGCCCGACCGCGGCCGCTGTACAAAGCCGCGTTCGCTGGCTTATCATCCAAGCATGCTGTACCGCGATACGGTATAGGTGAATCACCAGAATAATCATTCGGAGGCCGTAATCGTTGTGGGCATAGCACCGACGGTCCCTTCGCCTGCAAACGGGATTTTGACATGAAGACCAATCGGGTTATTTCGCTGTTTCTCTCAAGCTCGATGATCGGCCTGTTCAGTCTCTCGCAGGCTGCCGTCGGTCCGTTCGGCGACAAACCTGACTCGCCGCGCAGCCTGCCCGCGGACAATTTGCCGCCGTTTCGCATGTTGGATGCAAAAGGCAATCTTATTCCTCTCCCCCCTCTGCCGCCGGGCGGTTTGCACCACGATGCAGGCGGAGCCCCCGAATCGACGGCGCGGGGCCCATCGCTCGCCTTGGCGCTGGAAGCTGCGCAAACTGCGATTGAGACTTGCCACACGAATGGCTATCGGATCGGAGTCAGCGTCATCGACTCGGTCGGCGAGGCTCGGGCCATGATCACCGCGGATGGCGCCGACGGCAGTCATGTATTCGTGGCGATGCGCAAAGCGCTGACGGCTTTGGCCACGGAAATGCCGAGTGCGAAAGCCGCCGATCTGGTTGCCGGCGACAAGGCCCTGCTCTCCCGTATTAAACCGAACATGTTCGTCATGGGGGGCGCGCTGCCGATCGTCGTCAATCGCGAAACCATCGGCGCGATCGGCGTGAGCGGAGCGGCGGGCATGCCCTTCGGCCATCAGGACGAGCTGTGTGCGGCTGCGGGTTTGACCAAGATTCAGAACAGACTTAAGTAGGAGAAGCGTATGCCCGGGTGGCAAGAAGGCGATTGGCGCAACGAAGAGTTATGCAAGTTCGAAGAATCGAACATGCTCAACAAAATGGGTCTCGAGTTCTACGATTTGAGCCATCCCTGGGGACTCGGCCAACCCTGTTGGCCGTATTTCGAAGACGTCAAGATCGAGCGGCTGCATAACATGTCAAGATCGGGCGTGCTCACCCAGAGGATCACCACGGTCATGCATTCCGGTACGCACATCGACGCGCCCGCGCATGTCGTGCCGGGAACGCCGTTCATGGACGAGGTGCCCCTACCCTACTTCTTCGGCACCGGCGTCGTGGTATCGATACCCAAAAAGAAATGGGAAGTGATCACCGCCAAGGACTTGGAGAATGCACGTCCGAAAATACGGCCGGGCGACATTGCCATCGTCAATACGGGCTGGCATAAATACTATGGCGACAACCAGCACTATTATGGGTATTCGCCGGGATTTTATAAGGAAGCAGGCGAATGGTTCGTTGAACGCAAGGTCAAGATGTGCGGCAACGACACGCAGGCACTGGACCATCCGTTCGGCACCGCCATCGGCCCGCATGGGCCGGGGGCGCCCCATGGGCTGCTGCCAAGGCTCAACGAAGAGTACGAGCGCACCACCGGGCGCAAGGTTATCCAGGATTTTCCGGAGTGGGAGCCCTGCCACAATGCCATCTTGTCTGCCGGCATTTGCGGTTTTGAGAATATCGGTGGCGATATTGATAAAGTCACCGGGAAACGCGTGACGTTCGCGGCCTTTCCCTGGCGTTGGAAGAAGGGCGACGGCTGCATCGTCCGCTTGGTCGCAATCACGGATCCTAGCGGGAAATTCAGGATAGAGACTGGCAGTTCCGAGTAACAGCGCCGCCATGCAGATCACCCGCTTCACGGACGCACGCCGTTACGACGCACCGAAACACTTCGACATGCGCTCCCTACGCTTGCAGGGATTCGACGTCAGTTCATCCAAGTTTGCGTGGGTGGGACTGTCGCACTTTCTGCCGCAGGGCGGCGCGGAGATGGATGCCGGTCCGCTGGAGAAAATCTATGTGGTATTGGCAGGCGAAGTGACGATCGAACTGGGTGACGGGACGGTCCATGTTCTAAGACCGCTCGATAGCTGTCACATCCCCGGCGGCGAGGCACGGGCGATCCGCAATCTGGGCAATGCGATTGCCACGATGTTGGTCGTCATGCCGCACCCGCAACCTCGGCCATGACGCTCCCTGCCATCAATCCAGCCGGTCTGTTCGATGTGCGCGGTAAGTCGGCACTGGTGGTCGGCGCTACGGGAGCCTTTGGCAAGGTGGCTTGTGCCACCCTCGGCGCAGCCGGTGCCCTACTTACCATAGCGGCCGGTAACGCCGCGGAGCTAGCGAAGCTGACGCAGGAGCTCAACGCCGCCGGCTGCAATTCAACTGCGGTGGCCAAGCGCTCAAACAGCGAAGCGGACTCAGCGGCCATCGTCGATGCTGCCGTTGGCGCGCATGGTGGCGTGGACATTCTTGTCGTGGCTTCCGGCATGAATGACGTGTCTCCCATCGTCGACATGTCGCTCGAGCGCTTCGCCCGCGTCATGCAGGCCAATGTCGAAGGAGCATGGCTCATTGCACGCGCGGTGGGACGTCAGATGATCACGCAGGGCCGGGGCGGAAAAGTGGTGTTCACATCGTCGGCGCGCGGCAAGCTCGGCCACCCGGCCGGATATTCGGCCTACTGCGCTTCCAAGTCCGCGGTCGACGGCATGACCAAGGCGCTGGGCTGTGAATGGGGTAAGTACGGTATTACCGTCAACGCCATCGCACCGACGGTATTCCGCTCCCCGCTCACCGCATGGATGTTCGAAGATAACGAGAAGGCGAACAACGTGCGGGCCGGATTTCTGGCACGAGTTCCCATCGGCCGTCTGGGTGAGCCTGAAGATCTGGCCGGCCCTCTGCTGTTTCTGTGTTCTCGCGCCTCGGATTTCCATACCGGGCACGTCGTCTACGCGGACGGCGGATACACCGCAGGATAGGGAAATGACCCGACCGCGATCAATCGCGATCGTCGGCGGCGGCCTGATGGGCGCGGGCATCGCGCAAGTCTTTGCCGTCGCCGGTCACTCGGTGACCGTTTTCGAACCCGCGGAAGCCATTCGGGCGACGGTCCGCTCGCGCATTTCGGAGACCTTGAGCCTGTATGGTCTCGATGAGAGCGTGGCCGAAACCGTCACCGTCACCGGCAATTTCGCGCAGGCGGTCGAGCGGGCGGACTACGTAACCGAAGCTGCGCCGGAAAAACTCGAACTGAAGCACAAGATATTCGCCGACCTGGTCGCGGCGTGTCCCGCAACAGCGATTTTGGCATCGAACACCTCCGTGATTCCCATTCATCGTATTGCTGCCGGGCTGCCTACGGCTCAGCGAATCGTCGGAACCCACTGGTGGAATCCGCCGGGACTCATTCCCTTGGTCGAAGTGATTCAGTCGGCACAGACCTCGGACGCCACGATTCGTGCCACCATGGAAATCCTGACTTCCGTCGGAAAAGCACCCGCTCACGTCACCAAGGACGTCCCCGGCTTTGTGGCCAATCGCCTGCAGCACGCTCTATGGCGCGAAGCCATCGCGATGGTTGCCGCAGGCATCTGCGATGCGGCAACGCTCGATGCCTGCGTGAAGAACAGTTTCGGGCTGCGTCTGGCGGTGTTGGGTCCGTTGGAGAACGCTGACTTGGTCGGCCTCGATTTGACGCTCGATGTCCACAAAACGATTATTCCGGAGCTGGATCGCTCCGAGGCCCCTAGTCCCTACCTTGAAGCGCAAGTGGCGGCGGGCCGGCTGGGATTTAAGTCCGGTGAAGGCTTTCGCGCCTGGTCCG
>Ga0210387_10000172_pt1 | contig 46618 bp, 42 predicted proteins | sample IncBWC7OmetaG_FD_160108 | JGI IMG/M metagenome (GOLD analysis project Ga0210387, IMG submission 160108) | Forest soil microbial communities from Barre Woods Harvard Forest LTER site, Petersham, Massachusetts, United States - Inc-BW-C-7-O ... | reverse complement strand
GGCAAGATTGATCCGCGGCGAAATCAGCGCTTCGACGCGCTCGCCGTTGACCTCAAGCGAAATGGGATGCGCCGCCGTCATGCCGGCTCCCAACGTTGCGACCTCCCCGCCATTTTCGAAGGATTAGACGGGGCGTCCCGTCAAAGGTCAAGTTTGTTTATCGAACGATTATTTCTGATGACTCGCGTTTCCGATATCGGCCATAATGCGATCAAACGCTTTGATAGGTCTTTCGGGAGCCGACGCACGATGAAATTGGGTTTCTTCACCATGCCGATCCATCCGATCGACAAGGATTGGCGGGTTTCGCTCCGGGAAGATCGCGAGGCGTTTGTTCTGGCCGACGAACTCGGCTTCACGGAGGCCTATGTCGGCGAGCATGTCACGGACAAGGCCGAAAACATCACCTCTTGCGTTGCGTTCCTGGCCTGGATTGCCGCGGCGACCAAACAGATCAAGCTCGGCACCGGCACCATCAACATGCCGAATACCCATCCGGCGGCAACCGCTGCGAGCCTCGCGATGCTCGATCACATGCTGGACGGACGGCTGATCTTCGGCATCAGCCCGGGCGGGCTTTTGTCGGATGCCGAACTGTTCGGCAATCTCGACGCCAACCGCAACGAGATGTTCCTGGAAGCGATCAACCAGGTGCTGGAGATCTGGGCCAGCGAACCGCCCTACAACATCAAGGGCAAATACTGGAACATCTCGGTCGAACGCACCCTGATGGCCGATATCGGGCAAGGCTTCATCGCAAAACCGTTGCAGCGGCCGCATCCACCGATCGTCGTCACCGCCGTGGCGCCGTTCTCCAAGGGCGTCACCGAAGCAGCCGTTCGCGGCTGGGAACCGATCTCGGCGAACTTCCTGATGCCGGCCTGGGTGAAGAGCCACTGGCCGAAATATGTCGAGGGCTGCGAGCGCGGCGGAAGGCCAGCCGATCCGGCCAACTGGCGCGTCGCCAAAAGCGTTTTTGTCGCGAAAGACGCGGCCACGGCAAAAGCCTATGCGACCGATCCCGACGGTCCTTACGCCTTCTACTACCGCTCGCTCTTCACCAAGCTGAAGAAGAACGGCCGCATCGAACTGTTCAAGACAAGGCGCGACCAGCCCGACGACGAGGTAACGCTGGAGTCGATCTGCGACAAGCTCGTCATCCACGGCACGCCGGAAAGCGTGGCCGACCAGTTGCTGGCGTTTCAGGAAGAGGTCGGCACCTTCGGCACGCTGCTTTATGCCGGCAAGGACTGGAAGGACCGCGAACTCGGCCGCCAATCGATGATCCTGATGGCCGAAAAAGTCTTGCCGCGCGTCAACGCGGGGATGGGGAAGTAGGCGAAGCTGCCGATTTTTGCTTTTCGCGGACCAGGACCGCGGTAACTGAATTCGTCATGCCCGGCTTTATGCCGGGCATCCACGTCTTTGGTCCCAAGATAAAGAAAGACGTGGATGGCCAGGACAAGGCAAGCGGAAGCGACGCCGTCCTTCAGACGGCTATGCCCGGCCATGACAGCGCAGATTCTGGAGATCTAAACCAGCGCCTTCACCGCAGGCTTTCGCGCTTCTTCCTTTGCGCCAAACACCTGTGCGAAGCCGGCCAGAAAAGCATCGACCGCGTCGCTGATCATCTGCTCCTTGCTTTCCAGCACCGGCGCCTCATAGATGAACTTGCGGACGCCGTAGTAGAAAATGCCAGAGTGAAACACCCAGGCCATTTCGATCTCGGCCGCGCTCGGCCGGCTTTGCGCCGACAATCCCACCTCATGCCTGCATTCCCGGATGATGCGGGACAAGATCTTGTCGCGAACGATGCCGACATAGGAACGGTTGATCTCGAGGCCCTTCAGGCCGGAATAAAAATAGATGCGTAACCAGGTGCGGCTGAAGATCACGCCGGTGTAGGCCTCGTAGAATTCCTTCAGGCGTTCAGGAAGCGGCCGGGTGCGGTCGGCTAGCAGTTTCTCCCAGCCGTCGCCCAGCGGTTCGAGATAGACCGTGCGATAGACTTCCTTGATCAGGTCGTCCTTGCTCGGGAAATAACGATACAGCAACGGCTGCGTCACGCCGAGCCGCCGCGCCAGCGCGCGCGTTCCGCCGCCAAATCCCTCTTCTGCAAAGAACTCGGTCGCTTTCGCAACAAATTCCTGGCGGCGATCATCAGGCGACAATCGCTTCTGCTTGACGCGTGCGCGCTTGGTGGTGGCTTTCTTGCTCATGAGCCGGCCGGTACCGCAAATCGCCCGAAGCCGCTGCCGAGAAACAACAGCGGCTCCTGCTTGTTATAGGCGTAGGCCTCGACGGCGCCGAGGAAGATCACATGGTCGCCGCCATAGTAACGGTTGGCGGCGCGGCATTGAAAATGAGCGACACTACCCGCAAGCAACGGCGCGTTGCCGAGCCCCGGTTTCCAGTCGACGCCGTCAAACCGGTCGACCTTGGACTTGGAGAACGTCGTGGCCAATGCCTGTTGCGAGGCGCCGAGCACATTGACCGCGAAGTGACTCGCGTTCTGGAAGATCGGCAAGCCCTGCGAATACATCCCCAGACTCCACAGCACCAGCGGCGGATTGATCGAGACGGAGGCAAAGGAATTGCAGGTCAGCCCGTAGGGTTTGCCGTCGTCCGCCATCGCCGTGATGATGGTGACGCCGGTGGCAAAGGTGCCGAGCGCGTTGCGAAAGTCTCTCGGGTCCAGTGCCGAACTGCCGCTTGAAAGCTCATTGGCGGTCTCGGGCTCCGGCACGTGCGTTGGCTTGTCGTTCATCGTCTCACAGCGTCAGGTTTTCGGAAGGCAGGCCAAGCGCGACCCGCCCGTAATTGGTGCCCGCCGCATCGAAATTGAAGGCGATGTGGGAGTTGATCGCGTGCGCGTCGCGGAACTGCCGCTGCAACGCGCCGGACATATAAAGCCCGCGGGCGCCGCTCGCCGCAAACAGCAGCGAAACCGCCTCGGTGCAGAGGTTGACCGAATAGGCGCCGTCCCGCCGCATCCTGGTCTTGGCGACCATATCGGGAATATGTCCGCGCCGCGCCTGGCTAAGCGCTTCGATACAGGTCGAGCGCATGATCAGGCGCGCGGCGTCGATCTTGGAGGCGGCTTCCGCGATCTTGATCTGGGTGGTCTGGAGATCGCCAATTTTTGCGCGGTTATAGGTCGAGGCGCGATGCCGCGCGAGATTGACATAGTCGTCAAGACAGGCTTGCGCGTTGCCGAGCGCCACGCCAGAGAGCACATAGGGAAACAGCGAGAACACCGGCAGCGTATAGAGCGCGTTCGGGTTGGTACGGCTACCGGGGGTCGGCCCGCCCGCTACTTCGTGGACACCGACCGTCATGTGATCAGGCACGAACGCGTCGCTGACCTCGACATCGTTCGAACCGGTGCCGCGCAGGCCCGCCGCATCCCAGGTATCCTTGATGCGATAGTCGCTCTTGGGCAAAAGGAAGATGCGATATTCGATGCCGTCGGCGTCATCCTCGGACGACACCACGCTCGCCAGCATATTCCATTCGCTGCAATTCACGCCGGAAGAGAACGGCCAACTGCCACGCAGTGTATATCCGCCATCGACTTTTCTGGCGCGGCCGGCGGGAAAGATAAAGGACGAGGCAATCAGCACGTCGGGGCTCTTGCCCCAGACCACATCCTGGGCGCGCTGATCGAACATCGCGAGCATCCAGTGGTGGCTGGCGAGGTTGGCGAACGTCCAGGCTACGGAGGCATCGCCCTGCCCGATCGCGTCCGCGCAATCGATCAGCGCGATATAATCCAGCTCGGAGCCGCCGACGCGCTTGGGCTGCACGATCCGGAACAGGCCGCTTTCGTGCAATTCGCGTTCGGTGTCCTCGGGAAGACAGCGCAACTGTTCCGAACTCCGCGCGCTCTCGCGCAAGCGCGGCGCCAGGGCCGCGGCGCGCGCCACCATCGCCGCATAGGCGCGGCCGTCGGCCTCCGTCCCGGAGGGGGACGCCGCAGGGGGCTTCAGACCGGGTGCTGTCATCTCGCGATCCTCCCGATCGCCGCTTGCGCCGACGTGTTGTTATACGCTCGATTCTTCCGGTACGTCTCCGGCGCCGAACGCCGCTTGACCGGACGGCCGTCTGACAGTTGTTTATCGTCCGATCACTAATTAAGGCGCGGCCGGCGTTGCCCGTCAATCGAATTCGGCCAAAATACAGGCCGAGCGAACAGCCGGATTTTCAGTGTTTGTTCATATCTGCGGCGTGCGGGGCCAGCCGTCCCGGAGAGCACGGCGGCGCCATCGGCATTGGCCGGAGCGCCTCCCCCAAACGCCTGTTTTAACCGCACCTCGCCGGCATCCAGCGCCGCGAGATCGAGTTCATGGCGATTGTCTACCGGCCGATCAATCGCTATTGAGAACGCGGCTGCGCCATTTCCGGCGCGCGCTTCTTTCGGCGGGAATTTCGGATGGACAAGACGGTTGGGATCATCGGGCTTGGCATTATGGGCGGCGCGATTGCGCGCAACCTGGTCGCACGCGGATGGCGCGTGATCGGCTTCGATACGGATGCCGCGAAATGCGCCGAACTCGCCGAAGCCGATGTCGTCATCGTCGAGAACGTGGCCCATGTCGTCAAGAACGCGCCGATCGTGATGACGAGCCTGCCGACGCCGGCGGCGGTGGAAAGCGTTGCGAAAGCGATCGTGGATTCCGGCCAGCCTCCGTGCATCGTGGTCGAACTCTCGACGCTCACGCTCGCCGATAAGCTTCGGTTCGAGGCGATCCTGAAACAAGCCGGCCATATTGCGCTCGATTGCCCCTTGAGCGGCACCGGCGCGCAGGCCAAGCTGCGCGACCTCATTGTCTATGCGAGCGGCGACAGCGCTGCGATCGCCAAATGCATTCCGCTGTTTGCCGATTTCGGCAAGCAAAGCGCCGACCTTGGCGCCTACGGCAACGGCAGCCGGATGAAATTCGTCGCCAACCACCTGGTCGCGATCCACAATGTCGCCGCCGCGGAAGCGATGATTTTGGCCGAACGTGCCGGGCTTGATCCCAAGCTGGTGGTCGAGATGGTCGGCCCCGGCGCCGGCGGTTCACGCATGTTCCAGATGCGGGCACCGATGATGGTCGAAGGCAAATATGAGCCAGCGACGATGAAGGTTTCGACCTGGAAAAAGGACATGGCGATCATCGCCGAATTCGCCGACGATGTCGGCGTTGAGACCCCGATGTTCACGCTGACCCAGCCGGTCTATTCGCAGGCCATGACCATGGGGCTCGGCGATCAGGACACCGCTTCCGTGTTCGAAGTCCTGAAGAAGACCATCGTCACCGCTCCCAAAAGCGGGAAGAAGAGCGGTCAATAGGCCGGGTCCGGAATAGCGGCGCTTAAGACCAATCGTCGCACGCTTGCGCTACCGCACTGCATCAAAAGGCTGAGTTGCCGCTCACTTTCGACTTAAGTGCGTAGCGGGTCCTGCCCGAAAAGCATGGTTATCACTTGATCATTTAGTGCTTCCGTCCGATAAATCCGTCCAAGAAAACAACAAGCGCGGTGTTCGGTTGAGTTGCCTCGGGAGGGGATCATGACGATTTCGCGACGACAATTTGTATCAGGCGCTGCCGGTGCAGGTTTTGCCACGCTGGCGGCCCCAAACCTTGCATTCGCGCAAGGTAGCGGCCCGGTCCGGATCGGGCTTCTGGCGGCCAAGACCGGACCGCTGGCCTCCGGCGGCATCGACATGGATCTGGCGCTGACCATGTTCCTGAAGGAGCATGACCACACGCTGGCCGGCCGCAAGGTCGACCTGATCGTGGCCGACACCGCCGGCGTTCCCGCCACCGCCCGCACCAAGGCGCAGGAGCTGGTGGAGAAGAACGACGTCCATTGCATCATCGGCCCGCTGGCGGCTTTTGAGGCGCTCGCGATCACCGACTATCTCACTGAAAAGCAGGTGCCGACGCTTGGCGTCTCGGCGGCCGAAGACATGACCCAGCGGCATCCAAGCCCCTGGTACGTTCGGCTGAGCTCGACGGCGGCGCAATGCGCCTACCCGCTTGCCGAATATTCGGCCAAGGAACTCAAATACAAGAAAATCGTCACCATCGCCGACGACTTCGCCTACGGCCATGAAATGTGCGCCGGCTTCCAGCGCGTCTTCGAGGACAATGGCGGCAAGATCATCCAGAAGATCTTCACGCCGCTGGCGACGCCGGATTACGGCAGCTATGTCGCGCAGGTGAAGAATGCGGATGCGATCTTCCTCGCTTATGCCGGCTCGAACGGTTTTCGCTTCCTGCGCCAGTTCGTCGAATATGGCCTCAAGGACAAGATGGCCGTGATCGGCGGCATGACCGCGCTCGATGAATCGGTGTTGCGCAACATGGGCGACGAGGCGCTCGGCATCGTCACCACAAGCTTTTATTCGGCCGAAGTCGACAATCCCCTCAACAAGGCGTTTGCGCCGGCCTTCCGCAAGCAGTTCAAATACGACCCGGGCTACTATGCCGCAAGCACCTACATTGCCGGCGAAGTGCTGGAAGCCGCGCTGAAGGCCATCAAGGCCAATGCCGAAGACAGGAAAGCCCTGATGGCCGCGATCCGCGGCACCGACGTCGATACGATCCGCGGCCCCATCAAGTTCGACGAGTTCGGCAATATCATCGGCGACGTCTACATCCGCAAGGTAACGCGCACGGACGGGCGTCTGGTCAATTCCGTGATCAAGACCTATCCGGATGTCAGCCAGTTCTGGACCTACGACAAGAACGAATTCCTGAAGAACCCGGTCTATTCGCGCGATTATCCGCCGGCCAAGAATCTCGAACTGTAAGCTAGCGGAGCTAGAGCGGGCTGCAAGGCCACAACGAAGGTGTGCTCCCTCTCCCTTCGGGAGAGGGTTGGGTGAGGGGTTACGGTCTCTCGTTGGAACCGTCCCCTCACCCGATTTGCTACGCAAATCGACCTCTCCCCATCGGGGAGAGGTGAAGCAAAGCGGAAAGATATCGGGACGCTAGATGCAGTTTTGGATCATCCAGGGTCTCAATAGCCTGTCGCTCGGTGGCCTGTTGTTTCTGCTGTCGTCCGGCTTCTCGCTGATCTTCGGCCTGATGCGGCTCGCCAACCTCACGCATGGCGCGTTCTTCATGCTCGGCACCTATTTCGGCGCCGTGGCGCTGCGTGGCTATAGCGGCCTGAACATCTGGGTCACGGCGCTCGGCGCCGGGATCGCCGTCGCCGCACTCGGCGGCCTGTTCGAGCGGCTGGTGCTGACGCGGCTGAAGACTAACCCGCTCGGCCAGGTGCTGGTCACGCTCGGCATGTCCTTTATCATTTCGGATGCCTGCCTCGTGCTGTGGGGCGGCGATTCCATTCCGGTACCGACGCCGCAAAATCTTCAGGCGCCGACGCGGCTGTTCGGTTTCGTATTTCCGACCTACCGGCTGGTGCTGGTCGGCGTCGCCGTGATCGCCGCGATCGCGCTCTATGTCCTGATGGATCGCACCCGGCTGGGCGCGATGATCCGCGCCGGCGTCGATGACCGCCAGATGGCGCGCGCCGTCGGCATACCGGTCTCGCGCCTGTTCACCATCGTGTTTTGCCTGGGCGCGGGCATTGCCGGCGCGGCGGGCGTGCTCGGCGGCCCCATTCTTTCCGCCTATCCCGGGCTTGATGCGGACATGCTGCCGCTCGCGCTGATCGTCGTTATTCTCGGCGGCATCGGCAGTCTCTTTGGCGCCTTCATCGGCAGCTTCATCATCGGCTTCATCTATACGTTCGGCACCACGCTGTTTCCCGAACTCGCTTATGTCATCCTGTTCCTGCCGATGATCGTGGTGATCGCGTTTCGCCCGCAGGGCCTGTTCGGACGTGCCGGCGCATGAAGTGGATCGGAAGCGCCCTTATTGCCGCTGCGTTGCTGTTGCCGCCATTCGTCGCCGGCGATTTCTACATCAACCTGGCGAGCCAGATCCTGATCGCGGCAATCTTCGCGCTCAGCCTGAACTTGCTCGTGGGTTTTGGCGGCATGACCTCGCTGGGGCATGCGTCTTATCTTGGCGTCGCCGCCTATCTCTCCGCGCTCCTGACCAGCCGCTACGGCTTTGGCCACGGCACCGCGGCGCTGATCTCGATTTTGGGAACGATCGTGATGGCGGCGCTCTTCGGCCTGATTGCGCTCCGCGCCACCGGCCTCGGCTTTCTCATGATTACGCTGGCGCTATCGCAAGTGCTGTGGGGCCTCGCCTATCGCATGTCTGATGTCACCAACGGCGACAATGGCATCACTGGATTGACCCGCCCTTCGCCCTTCGGCATTTCGCTCGACAGCGCTGCCTCGTTCTACTGGTTCGCACTCGCTGTCACGGCGTTTGCCTTCGCGATGATGGCGATCTTCGTGTCGTCGTCGTTCGGCTCATCTTTGAAGGGTGTGCGCGACCAACCCCGGAGAATGGCAGCACTCGGCTTCAATCCCTGGATGATCCGCTGGATCACCTTCATCTATGCCGGCTTCTGGGGCGGTATCGCCGGGTTGCTTTACGTCTACTACAACAAATACATCCACCCGACGTCGCTTTCGACGACGAGTTCGGCCGAAGCGCTGCTCGGCGTCATTGCCGGCGGCTCCGGCACGCTCGGCGGCCCCGCCGTCGGCGCGGCTCTCGTGCTGCTGCTGAAGAACTACGCCTCAGCCTATGTCGAGCGCTGGAACATGCTGCTCGGCCTCGTGTTCCTGTTTATCGTGCTGGTGATGCCGACGGGAATCGTTCCGGGCGTGCAGAAGCTCACAGCGCGATTTAAGGGACGATCGTCATGACCGCGCCCTCGTCCGGCCTCGCGCTTGAAATCACCGGCTTGAACAAATCATTCGGCGGCCTGAAGGTCACGCAAGGTGTTTCTCTTGCGATCCGGCCGGGTGAGCGGCGGTTGATCATCGGCCCCAACGGCGCCGGCAAGACCACGCTGTTCAACCAGATCTCTGGCGACATGCGGCCCAACTCCGGCCGGATCAAGCTGTTCGACAAAGACGTGACGATGTTCGCGCCCTATCGGCGCGCGCATCTTGGCCTGTCGCGCACCTACCAGATCATCACGCTGTTTGCCGGCGATACGCTCGAACACAACGTCACGCTCGGCCTGCTTGGCCTGTTGCCCTCGCGCTGGCAGATGTGGCGGCCGCTCTCGTCGTATCGCCATCTCGCCACCGAAGCGCGCCGGACGCTGGACAGCGTCGGCCTCCTTCATCTTGCGGATCATCCGGTATCCGACCTCGCTTATGGCGAAAAGCGCCGGGTTGAACTCGCGATGGCGCTGTCGCAAAAGCCGCGCGTGCTGTTGCTGGATGAGCCGCTCGCCGGTCTTTCGAACAGCGAACGCGCCACCGTCAAATCCGAGATCGCGTCGATTTCGAAACAGACGACCGTGGTCATGATCGAGCACGACATGGACACCGCACTTGACCTCGCCGAAACGGTGACGCTGCTCAATTACGGCCGCGTGATCGTCGACGGCGATCGCGACACGGTGATCGCGGATGAGCGAACGCGCGAGGTGTACCTTGGCGCCTGAGGCCCTCACCCTTTCGGATGTCCATGCGTTTTATGGCGACAGCCATATTCTGCACGGCGTCGGCTTTTCCTTGAAGGAGGGAGAGGTGCTGGCGCTGTTGGGGCGCAACGGCGCCGGCAAGACCACCTGCATTTCCACCATCGTCGGTTTCCTGACACCGAAAGATGGCGACATCCGCCTGTTCGGCGAGCCGATCGGAGGCATGAGCCCCGAACGTATTTCGCGGCTCGGTATCGGCCTCGTGCCGCAGGGCCGCCGGATCTTTCCATCGCTGACCGTGCGTGAAAACCTGATCGTCGCCCGCCAGCGTGAAAACGCGGCCGCCAAGCCATGGAACGTCGCACGCATCTTCGAACTGTTTCCGCGCCTGCAGGAGCGGCACGCGCAATTTGCCGGCACACTGTCCGGCGGCGAGCAGCAGATGCTCGCGATCGGCCGCGCGCTGATGGGCAATCCCCGCGTTTTGCTGCTCGACGAGCCGTCGGAGGGGCTGGCACCTTTAATTGTCGCCGAAGTCGGCCGCACCATCAAGCGGCTGAAGCAAGCAGGCCAGTCCATCGTTCTGGTCGAACAGAACCGAAAATTGGCTTTGGAAGTGGCCGACCAGGCCGTCATTCTCAACACCGGGCGCTGCGTCTTTGCGGGCGAAGCGAGCGAAATCACCGAAGAGCTGATCACGCAGCATCTGGGCGTGTATCATGCCCATTAAAGAAACCACCGAACTGAGGTCAACAAAATGAAAGTCGGCGTTTGCGGAACGGGAAGAATGGGAGCTGCAATCGCGCAGCGCCTGATCGCAGTGGGACACGAGGTCGGGGTGTGGAATCGCGATGCGTCCAAGACCAAGCCGCTGGTGGATGCCGGCGCCAAGGCCTTCGCTTCGCCCGCCGCGCTTGTTGAAGGCTGCGACGCCGTGGTCGTCATGCTCTTGAATGATGCGGCGACCGAAGCCGTCTATCGCGGTACCAACGGCCTTCTGACCGCCAAGCTCGCTAGCAAGCTCGTGATCGACATGAGTACGATCCGCCCCGACACCATGACATCGGCCGGTGATGCAGTAACGAAGCTGGGCGCGGGCTTTGTCGAATGCCCGGTCGGCGGCAGCACAGGTCCCGCGAAAGAAGGCAAGCTGTTTGGCTTCGTCGGCGGAACTGAAGCCGATGTCGCGCGCGCAAAACCGCTGCTCGAGCAGCTTTGCCGAAGGATCGAACATGTTGGCCCGCTCGGCGCGGGCGCGACGCTGAAGCTTGCGGTCAATCTTCCTCTCCTCGTTTACTGGCAGGCGCTCGGCGAGTCCCTCACCATCTGCAAGCCGCTCAATCTTCCGCCCGAACGGCTGATCGATATCCTCTCTGACACCGCCGGTGCGCCGGCCGCCATGAAAGGCCGTGGCGCCGTCATCGCCAAGGTGCTCGGCGGCGCGCCGCTTGGAGAGACCGCCTTTGGCATCACAGCCGCCAAAAAGGACCTCGCGACCGCCGTGCAATTTGCCGCCTCCCTCCATGCCGAACTGCCGGTTGCGAAGAGCGCGCTGGCCTGCTTTGAGGAGGCGGAAGCCGACGGACTTGGCGAGGCCGACGCGACCACGGTTTCCGTCCACTGGACCCGGCGCAAGCCGAAATCCTGATCGACAACCATTCAACCGTTCTATTGCTTTAACCCAACAGCAGAGTCCTTCCATGATCGATGCCAAGAACCGCTACGGCCGCACCGCCGCACGCAATCACGATGCTGACGGCCTTGCGCGGCGCCCCTCCTCCACGACGATCGACATTCACGCCCACATCGTCGTGCCGCAGGCCGCCAAGCTCGCTGGACCGCATGTCGATCTCTCGCGTGTGCCGCTGGCACATTTCGCCAATGCCGAGACCAAGGACATCAATGCGCAGCAGGAAAAGGATGTCGCCGAGGTCATGACGACGATCGATCGCCGCCTGTTCGATCTCGACAAGATGGGCATCGATATCCAGGTCGTAGCGCCCGCGCCGCCGCAGTGTTACTACGCGGTCAAGCCGGAGATTGCCGAGCAAGCGCACAAGCTCGCCAACGATGGCGTCGCCGAATATTGCGCGCGGAAGCCCGACCGGTTTGTCGGGCTCGGCGTCGTCACCCTGCAGGAGCCCGAGCTGGCGGTGCGCGAGCTCGATTACGTCATGAAGGATCTGAAGCTGAAGGGCGTCGAGATCCTGACCAATGTCGACGGCCAGGAATTATCCGATCCGAAATTCCGTCCCTTCTTTGCCCGCGCCGAACAACTTGGCGCTTTCATCATGATGCATCCGAATGGATTCACCCATGGCGACCGCTTGACGAACTTCTACTTCAACAACGTGCTCGGCAATCCGCTCGAGACCACGCTGGCGCTGCATAACCTGATCTTCTCAGGCACGCTGGCGCGCTTCCCCGAGCTGAAGCTGATGGCGGTGCATGGCGGCGGCTATCTGCCGGGTTACTCCGGCCGCATCGATCATGCCTGGGGCGCGCGGAAGGACTCGCACGGCGAACTGCCGTTGCCGCCGACGACGTACTTGCGGCAGGTTTATCTCGACACCGTCGTGTTCAGCTATCACCAGCTGGCGTACCTGATCGACGTATTCGGCCCCGACCGCATCGTGATGGGCACCGACTATCCGTTCGACATGGCCGAATATAATCCGATCGGACATGTCGCCGGCGTTCAGGGCATGGACGAGGCGATGCTGGCGCAGATCGCCGGCGGCAATGCCGCACGCGTGCTGGGGTTGGATGTCTAATTAGCGGTCTGACCAAACGCGACTAGAAGAGCGGGCATTTTGAACCTCCCCTTGAAAAGGGGAGGTCGCTTTGGTCGCCTGCTAGCAAAGCGGGAGGGGATCAGACCCCTCCCTCAATTTTTGACCCCCTCCCCGACCCTCCCCCTTTCAGAGGGAGGGAGCGCACCAGCGCTGCGGCGAGAGTGTGGGCTCAATGCTTCGCGCCCGACGCCTTGTAGTCAGGCTGTTCGAACGGGTGTGAGCTCGAAAATTCCGGCAGCTTGAACAGCCGGTCCGAGAGGTCCTTGACCAGCGGATACGCATCGAGTCCGATCTTCAAGTACTGCGAGCCGACTACGTTGCCGGCGATGCAGATATCGGCAATGCCGACGTCCTTGCCGAGTGCAAATGGCGCAGGCTTCCGGCGCGCTAAAAAGCGCTCATAGGCCACAAGCCCCTCGGTGCTCCAATGCGCACCCCATGCCTCGATCGCGTGAGCGTCCGCGCCAAAAGTCGTCGCGAGATGCTTGCGCACGCGCGGCACGGTCAGTGGATGCACGTCGGCAATGGTCATCAGCGCCAGCGAGCGGGCATAGGCGCGCTCCTTGATATCATCGGGCAGCAGCCGAGGGCTCGGCTTGATGTCGTCGAGATATTCCATGATCGCCAGCGACTGGTACAGCGTGTGGCCGTCATGGATGAAGGTCGGCACCACATGCTCGGGGTTGACGGCGTCATAGCCGGGCTTGAACTGCTCGCCCTGGAGGATGTCGATCGAGATTTCCTCGAACGGCAGCGCCTTCAATTTCAGCGCGACCCGGATGCGAAAGGACGCAATCGACCGCCAGAACCCGTAGACCGTGATACTCATCGCAAAACCCTCACTCGGCACGCCAAAATTTCCCGCATGCTCATAGCATTGGCGGGCAAATAGACAAGCATCTCACTCTGCCCGATTATGCTGCTGCCAGCGCAAGAGATAGGCCTGTAGTCGCCGGATGAGAGCCGCGAGCACGACGCCGACCAGCATCAAGACCGTGACCGCGACCATCATGCCGGAGGCTTCGCCGCGCGCCTCGGATTCGATGATCAGGCGGCCGATACCTTTTTCGGCGCCGATGAATTCGCCGACGATGACGCCGATCAACGCAAAGGAAATCGCCGGCGTCAATGAGGCAAACACCCAGGCCATGGTCGAGGGAATGACGACCGTGCGGGTGATCTGCCATTCGCTGGCCCCCAACAGCCGCGCGGCATTAATGAAGCCTTCGTCGATCGATCGCGCGCCTTCGAAGGTGTTGTAGAACACGAGGAACACCACGACGATCCAGGACGTCACGATCTTCGAGGTGTCGCCGATGCCAAAGGCGAGCACGATGATCGGCGCCAGCGCAATCCGCGGGATCGAGTTCACGGCTGTAATAAACGGCTGAAAGATCGCGCTCAGCCGGTCCGAACGCCCGAGGATCAGGCCCGCGGCGAAGCCAGAGGTGACGCCGATGATGAAGCCGAAGAAGGTGTTCTTGAGCGTAATGGCGGTTGCGACCCAGAGGTTGTTCTCGGTGCGCGCCATGCATTTGGCGAAGTCGCCGTTGAACCAGCCGTTGAAGACGCCGAGTTTGGACTTTAAGCAGCTCAGGATCAGGAACTGCTCGAAAATCTCCGACGGTTTCGAGATGAAATAAGGATCTAACAAATCCGGCACCAGCCACGGAAAGCGCGTGTGCAATTGATAACCCCACTGCCAGACCGACAGCACGACGACGCAGATCGATACCTGCCACACCAGCGTGCTGAGCGAGTTCTGGCGCATCCTCATCGTTCGCGTCCCTTGACGAATTCCTCGCCAAGCGAGTGCCAGATGTGCTGGAACAATTCAGCGTAGCGCGGCGTCTCCCTCACCTTCACGGCATCGCGCGGCCGCGGGAAATCCACCTCGAACATGTCCTTGATCTGGCCCGGACGCGCCGAAAACAAAATGATACGGTCGGCGAGCGTCAGCGCCTCGCCGAGATCATGGGTAACGAACAGCACGGTCTGCTGCTCGCGCTCCCAGATCCGCAGCAGGACTTCGTGCATGTCGATCTTGGTGTGGGTATCGAGCGCGCCGAACGGCTCGTCCATCAGGAGGATTTGCGGCTCGACGACCAGCGTGCGCATCAGCGCCGCGCGCTGGCGCATGCCGCCCGACAGCGCCGACGGATAGGCGTCGTCGAAGCCTTTTAGGCCCGCTTGCGCGATGCAGGCCGCGACACGTTCCTTGCGCTCGACCTCGCTGCGGCCCTCCAATTGCAGGCCATAGCCGATATTGTCGGCGACCGTGCGCCACGGGAATAACGTATCGCGCTGGAAAACATAGCCGACATTGGGCGTCGCCTTGCCGGGGACAATCGGCGTTCCATCGATCAGGATTTGTCCGCTGGTCGGCCTGATCAGGGTCGCGATCATGTTGAGGACGGTGCTCTTGCCGGAGCCGGACGGCCCGAGCAAAGCCACGAACTCGCCACGCCGGACACTGAAGGAAACGCCGCGCACGGCTTCGATGGCGGTGCCCGCGAGCTGAAATGTCTTGTTCAAGCCCCTGACGTCGATCCGGCTCACATCCTGCGATCGGTCAGGCGGCATGGCGTCTGTAGCCATTAGCCCGGATACGCCTTGCGGGCGGCTTGGGCGAAATCGGGTGCCACCACTTCGGCAATCGTCAACGGCTTGATGCCGGTCATCTCCCGGAACCAGACCTTTTCGCCGCGGGCAAAACTCGCCGCGTCGATCACGCCGTCATAGTCCGCGACCTTCTGCAAGGCGGAGATTTCGAGCACGTTGGCCGCGCGCGACGTGCTGCCGACATAGGGCTCGATCGCATCGCAAACTTCGTCGGACGAATGCGTCTTGATCCACTGCGCCGCCCGCCACAGCGCGGTGACGTAGGCCTGCATCTTGGCCGGGTCCTTGTCGATCGTGGACTGCACCGTGAAGTGACAGGTCACCGGGACCTTGCCGCCGATATATTTGTTCCAGATCGCCTCATCGGTCCCGTCGAACAATAGCGTTCCCCAGCCCTGCTGTTGCGACTCGTTCAGAAGCGAGAGCGAACTCACGAGCACGTCGACCTGTTTGCTTTTGAGCGAGCCGAGCATGGTGTCGACATTGCCGGTGCCGATCCAGGTGACTTTCTCGGCCAACCCCATCGTCTCCATGTAATAAGACGACCAGACGTGGTTGGTGCCGCCGAGCGACGACACCGAGACGATTGGCTTGCGGCCATCGGGCCGCTTCCATTCCGTGAGCTTCTCCAGCGTCGTGACGCCCTGGTCCCAGAGATCCCTGCGGAGGATGAACATCACCGAACCGCTGCGGGTGTCGGTCGGCAGCAAAATTCGCCCTGCCCGCCCATGATTGGCGAGTTGCATTGGATGGGTGACGTCGCCGATACCGACATCGCCTTGCGACGAGGCGATGATCTCGCGGGTCTTGACGCCGCTGCCGCCCTGGATGAGCTTGCAGTCAAGACCGGCGTCCTTGAAATAGCCGGCGCGGTCGGCAACGAATTGCGACTGATAGATCGGCACCGCGACGGGATAGATGGCGCGGCCGCTCTTTTCTTCAGCCCTCACCTGCCGCAAGGCGAAGCCGGCGCTGCCGGCGATCACGGTCAGCGCCGAGCGGCGGGTGATGAAGGCCGTCATCACGCCTTCTCCTTCACGCTGCTCGAGACCTTGTCGAGCGCCGCCAGCACCGCATCGCCCATCTCCTTGGTCGAAAGCTTTCGTGCACCCGGCTCGGCAATATCAGCGGTTCGCGCGCCGCTCGCGAGCGCGAGATCGACGGCCTTTTCGAGCAGGTCGGCATCGTCAGGCCGATCGAGCGTCATGCGCAGCATCATGATCACGCTCTGGATCGAGCCAAGCGGATTGGCGATGCCGCGTCCGGCGATGTCGGGCGCGCTGCCGTGCACCGGCTCGTACAGCGCCTTGCGCCGGCCGTAGCGATCGACCGGGCCGAGCGAAGCGGACGGCAGCATGCCGAGCGAGCCCGATGCCATCGCCGCGCAATCCGACAGAATGTCGCCAAAGATATTGCCGGTCACCATCACGTCGAACTGCGCGGGCTCGCGTACGATCTGCATCGCGGCGTTGTCGACATACATGTGGCTGAGTTCGACGTCGGAAAATTCTTCGGCGTGCAACGCGATGACTTCCTCGCGCCAGAGCACGCTGGTCTCGAGCACATTGGCCTTGTCGACCGAGCAGACTTTGTTTCGTCGGGTTCGCGCGAGCTCGAATGCAGAGCGCGCCACGCGGCGCACCTGGCTCGTGGTGTATTGCTCGGTGTTGAAGCCGCGGCGCTGGCCGTCGGCGAGCTTTTCGATGCCGCGCGGTTCGCCGAAATAGATGCCGCTGGTGAGTTCGCGGATGATGACGAAATCGACATCCTTCAGCACCCGCGCTTTCAGCGGCGCCGATTCCGCCAGAGCCGGATTCGCCCTGATCGGCCGCAGGTTCGCATAGAGATCGTATTTACTGCGCAGCGACAATAGCCCGCCCGCCTTGCGGGCCTCTGCCGGCACTTCCCGCGTCTCTGGCCCGCCGGTCGCGCCCCAAAGAATAGCGTCGGCCTCCTCCATCGCTTCCGCGGTATCCGGGGGAAGTACCTTGCCGGTCGCCAGATACGGAATGAGGCCATATTGCGCCTCGCGCAACACCATCGGCACGCCGCGCTTGTTCGCGAACCAATCGAGGATTCGGCGCGACTGTGCGGTCACCTCGGGCCCGATGCCTTCGCCGCCAACCACGGCGATCTTCATCATGTTCGACGACGCACTCATGCATGATTCCCTGTAAAATGAATCCAGGGCCGCTCGGTTCTGTCGGCGGCCTGGAAGGCGCGGATTTCGGCGTCGCGTTGCAGTGTCAACGCGATCTCGTCGAGGCCTTTGAGGAGGCCGGCTCTGCGGCGCGGATCGATCTCGAAGCGATGCACCTTTCCAGTGGGCGAAGTGATCGTCTGCTCTTCCAGATCGATTCCTATGCGCCCAGCACCCTGGCTGTGCTCGACTTCCATCGCCAGCGCATCGACGATTGGCTTGTCGACCATGATCGGAAGGATTCCGTTCTGGAAGCAATTGGCGAAGAAGATATCGCCGAAGCCCGAGCCGATAATGGCGCGGATGCCCATTTCCTGAAGCGACCACACCGCGCCCTCGCGTGACGATCCGCAGCCGAAGTTCGGGCCGGTGATGAGAACTTCGGCGTTTCGATAGGGCTCGCGGTTCAGGATGAACGCCGGGTTCTCCGATCCATCTGGCAGATAGCGCAACGAGCCGAACGCCCATTTGCCGAGCGTGCCGCGAATGGAATTGCCGACCAGGCGCTCGATGCGAATGATGACGTCGGTATCGATATTGCCGCGCATGATCGGAGCTGCGATCGCGCTCAGTTTGGTAAAAGGTTTCGGCATCTATCGCTCCATCGTTCGCACGTCGGCGATCGCGCCGGAGATCGCAGCGGCCGCCGCCATCGCCGGGCTTGCGAGATGGGTCCGCGCCTGCGGACCCTGCCGGCCGATGAAATTGCGATTGGACGTCGAGACCGAGCGTTGGCCGGGCGCCAGCATCTCGCCATTCGCGGCAAGACACATCGAGCATCCAGGCTCGCGCCATTCGAAGCCGGCCTCCATGAAGAGCTGATCCAGCCCTTCGGCCACGGCCTCCCGCTTGACGGTTTCCGAGCCCGGCACCACCCAGGCCCGCACGCCGGGCGCGACCTTGCGGCCGCGCGCGATCGCAGCCGCTGCGCGCAAATCGCTGAGCCGGCTGTTGGTGCAGGAGCCGATGAAGACCCAATCGACCGGCGTGCCCATGATCGGCGCGCCGGCTTTAAGGCCCATATAATCGAGCGCGGTTTCGATCGCGGTACGCCGTGCCGGGTCTGAAATCTCATTCGGATCGGGAATTCGGCCATCGACCCCGATGACATGTTCGGGGCTGATGCCCCAGGTCACCTGCGGGATGATCCTGGTGACATCGATGGTCACTTCGCGGTCGAACGCGGCGTCGGCATCGCTCGGCAGTTGGCGCCACGCCGCGAGCGCGCGTTCCCACATCTCGCCCTTGGGCGCATAACGCCGGCCACGGATATAGTCGTAGGTTTTCTCGTCCGGCGCGATCATGCCCATCTTGGCGCCGAGTTCGATCGATAGATTGCAGATCGTGAACCGGCCTTCGACTCCCATCTCACGGATGGCGCTGCCGGCATATTCGACGGCGTAACCGGTGCCGCCGGCCGCACCGACATGACCGATCAGCGCCAGGATGAGATCCTTCGGCGTGACACCGGCCGACATCTTCCCTTCGAACTTCACGCGCATGGTTTTGGGGCGACGCTGGATCAGCGCTTGCGTCGCCAGCACATGCGCCAATTCGCTGGCTCCGATCCCGAACGCGAGCGCGCCGAGGCCGCCATGCGTACAGGTGTGGCTGTCGCCGCAGACGATCAGGCAGCCAGGCAGACTGAGCCCAAGCTCGGGTCCGATGACATGGACGATGCCCTGACCGGGCTCGTCGATATCGAACATGGTAATGCCGCTCGCCGAAGTTTCGGCCCGCAGCCCCTCCAGCAATTCGATTCCCGTCTTGCTGGTGCCGACCCTGCCATGCGCGGAAGAAATCGCGTGGTCCGGCGTGGCGAAAGTCAATTCGGGATTGTGAACGGGAAGATTGCGGCTCTTGAGGTCGAGCAGCCCGCGGGAACCTCCGAGGTCGTGCAATAAATGGCGATCGATATGGAGAAGGTCTGTATCGTCGCTGATGCGAGCGATGACATGCTGATCCCAGATCTTGGCCAGCATGGTCCTGCCATGTTTTTCCAAGTCGTATCCTCCCTGTCCGGCCACGGATTTTCACCGTCATTCGCCGTGTTGGCACGGCTTGATAAGAGGGCCTCTTTGGGCCCCGGCCTTGGGTGCATCAAAGCACAACAGCCTCCGCTTCGGCTAGGGCCGGAGGAGATAACAGCCAAGCCAAAGCTTGCCTCGGCTCTTACCTTGGCTTCGTCCGGCCCATTATTTCAGCAGGCCGGCGAAGGCCTTTGCGAAGGTGTGGACGTCGCCGGGCCATCGTGCCGAAATATAGTTACGGTCCTCAACGACAAAGGCCGGCCGCGGGTCATCCATGGAATCGCGCTGCAAGCCGGAGGTCTTTCGCCGGTATTCCGGATCGGCTTTGCGAACATCGAGGAAGTCCGCGGGGTCTGCGAGCTCCCGCGTCACCTCCTGCTGAACCGACATGTAGCCGTCGGGGTCACCAGCCTGCTCCAGATAAGTCCGATAATAGTCCGGGTCCCAGAACCGCGTGATGCGGGCGACTTTCCAGGCGCTGTTCTCGAGCGCCCAGGTCAGCGCCGTGGTCTTGTAGCCGTGAAGCACCGAGCGGCCCGTCCGGTCCGAACGGCTGCGCGCGGCCAGTAAGACACCATGACAGATCGCGGCGACCGGCTTTTGCGCCTCGAAGAAATCTGCAACGTGACGCTGGAGTGTTTTGTTTTCGAGATAGTCGCGCATGCCGCGCGCCCGATGGCCGCCGGGCAGCAGCAGTCCATCAAATGCGGAGGGATCGACGGCATCCCAGCGTAACGGTTTCGAATAATTGGGATCGGCAATCATCGCCGCATAGGCACGCCCGGCATCGCGGTTGGCCCGCATCAAAAGTCCGACCAGCGGCAGTTTTTGCAACAACGGAATGGCGCCCCAGAGATCGAGGCCCTCGCCGGTCAGCATCATGTCATCGGCGGTTGCAGGCTCGCCAACCGGCGTTGCAAAAGTGACGGCATGGCCTGCGTTCGACAACACCTGCCAGCTGACGGCAGCTTCGCTCGGGTCGAAGTCCCGCGCCGGCAGAGGAATGAGAACACGGGCCATCGCGTCTCACACCAAGAGGACGGTCGAGCCCGTGGTCTTGCGCGCGGCCAAATCAGCATGCGCCTTGCCGGCATCCTTCAACGCATAGGTCTGACGCACGTCGATCTTCACCGCGCCGGAAGTGACCACCTCAAACAACTCCTTCGCCATGGCGCGGAGGTTTTCGGCTTTGGCCGCGTAAGTATTCAGCGTCGGCCGGGTCACGTACAGCGAACCCTTCTGCGCCAACAGACCGAGGTTGAGCGGCTCGACGTTGCCGGAGGATGCACCGAACAGAGCGGCGACACCCAGCGGCGCGAGACAATCCAGCGACTTCAGGAAAGTGTCCTTGCCGACGGAGTCGTAGACCACCGGCACCTTCTTGCCGCCGGTGATTTCGTCAACGCGCTTCACAAAATCCTCGCGCGAATAAACGATGACATGCGCGCAGCCGTTGGCTTTCGCAAGCGCGGCCTTCTCGTCATTGCCGACGGTGCCGATGACGGTCGCGCCCAGATGCTTGGCCCATTGCGACAGGATCAGGCCAACACCGCCGGCTGCGGCGTGAAGCAAGATCGTGTCGCCCGCTTTGACGTGATAGGTCTGACGGATGAGGTATTGCACGGTAAGGCCTTTGAGCATCATCGCGGCCGCGGTCTTGTCGTCGATGCTGTCGGGCAGTTTGAGCAGGCGGTCGGCCGGAATCAGCCGCGCCTCGGCATAGGCGCCGAGCGGCGCCGCGCCATAGGCGACGCGATCACCCGGCTTCAGATCGGTGACGCCAGAGCCGACTTCCTCGACAACGCCGGCACCCTCACCGCCCAGGCCGCTCGGCAACGGCAACGGATAGACGCCCGAACGATTATAGATGTCGACGAAGTTGAGACCGACGGCGGTGTGTCGAATACGCACCTCGCCCGCTCCCGGTTTGCCGACGTTGACTTCCTCCCAGACAAGAACTTCGGGGCCGCCGGTCTTGTGAAAGCGGATAGCGTGCGTCATGGGAACAACTCCTTGGAGACAGGAAACAACAGAGCGAGCAGCGATGCATAGATCGCCGTGGCGCGGGCGAGAATACAGGCCCGGAGAACCCGCGAAAGCAAGTCAAATTTCAAATACAGCTCCCAAAACGAAAAAATGCCCGGCGGCCAAACGGCCACCGGGCATATTCATTCTCAATGATTTGCGAGCGATCAGTCGGCCGCGACCAACACCTTGCCGAACACGCCGGCTTCCGCCAATGCAGAAATCCGCGCCTCGTCATAACCGAGCGTTTCGCGCAGCACGTCCCTTGTGTGCTGGCCCAGCAAGGGCGCGGCAACGGGATCGATGACGGGCGTCAGCGACATATTCAGCGGGGTTTCGATGTTCGGAACCATGCCCGCTTTGGGGTGCGGGATCTCACTGACGCGATGACGTTCGCGTGCTTCCGGCGAGTTGAAGGCTTCCTCGACCGTGCGCAGGAAACCGACCGGGATATTGGCCGCTTTCATCTTCGTTACCCAGTTCTCGCGGGTGTCCTTCGCGAAGACCTCGTTGAGGATGGCGCGTAATTTGTCCTTGTTGGCGACACGCGAGCGGCGATCGCCAAACTCGCCACTAAAGAGATCGGGACGCCCGAGCACGTCAACGACAAGGCGGCGAAACAGGCGATCGTTAGCGCAGGCGATGTAGAACGGAGCATCCGAGCCTTGATACAGGCCGACGGCAGGCGAGCCGTTCGGCGAATTGCCCTGACGGCTCGGATTCACGCCGCTCATCAGATAGGCCATGCCGTAGAACTGCGTCATGGTCAGCGCCATGTCGAACAGCGCCACCTCGACATGCTGGCCGCGGCCGAGTTTGTCGCGGGCGAGAAGCGCGAGTAGAATGGTATTGCAGGCCGACATGCCCGTCAGCATATCGACCGCGGGCGGTCCGGTCCGCACCGGCGGCCCATCCGAAAAACCATTGAGCGACATGAAGCCGCTTTCGGCCTGTGTGATTGGATCGAAGCCGGGGCGAGATGCGAACGGGCCTTTGCGGCCATAGGCCGAGATCGAACAATAGACCAGCCGCGGGTTGGCGGGCGCTACTGAAGCATAGTCGAGGCCATATTTCTTCATCACGCCGGAAGAGAAATTCTCCACCACCACGTCCGCGCGCGCGATCAATTCATGCGCCACCACACATGCTTCCGGCTTGGTGAGATCGAGCGCGATGCCTCGCTTGTTGCGATTCATGCTGACAAAGGCCGCACTCTCGCCAGCGAGATCGGCATGTTCGTAATGCCGCGAATCGTCGCCACCTTCGGGGTTTTCGATCTTGATGACGTTGGCGCCGAAATCCGCCAGCGTCTGCGTGCAGACGGGACCGGCGACGACGCGGGTGAAATCCACGACCAGTAAACCGTCGAGGGCGGTCGGGGCCCCCTTCTCTCTCGGCAGCCGACCCGGCAGTTTCGGTCTCGCAGTCATGATCGGCCCGTTCCTTCCCGTTGGTTGGTCTCTGGCTTATTATTGGCCAGTATCCTCGGGGGAGATTGTATACGGGCCTTTGCCGTCCTTCCAAGCGAAGTCGGCCTTGCGGCCGCGCCGTTATCGTCTTTTCGAATAGGTGCTATGAAGAGAAGCTGCCGGAAATAAGGTTCTTGCGCCAGTAAAGCGTATCCGGAAACGCCCATGGGTATGGCGGCGCATACATCCGGTAACCGGCGCGGATGAAGTTGTTGGCCGAGACGATGTTGCCGGTGGTGTCGGAAACCAGGCAAGTCCAGCCATTGCGCCGCGCCCGCGATTCCCCGGCGCGCATCAGCCGCAACTGAAGGTGATGGCCCCAGTGGCGCTGCAAGACGCCAACCCGGCAGAAATATCCGGCGTTGCGGACATGCGTTGACGGCACGACGCCGGCAAAGGCTACGGCTGTCGCCTCGCGAAAAGCGAGCCACCAATGTCCGCCGTCAAACGACGGTACAGATGCTCCATTGAAGAAAGTCAGGTGATGCAGCTCGGTCAGGATATCGGGATGAACGATGACGCGCTCGATGCGATGGATCAGCTCAAGCGCGCTGTCGTCGTTGGCGAGAGATTGCGTCGGCTTGCCCCAGCCGCGATCGAGCAGCGCGTTTGCCGCCGCGACGCGTGCCGGCGGGGTTGCCTTGGTGTTGCGCATCACGGCGACGAGCACGTTCAGTGCCGTGCGGGTGTGGCTTCGCGCCAGAGAGCGGATTTCGGTGACGGCTTTGGGCATGTCGAATTCTAAATCTCCTTGAGAATCTCGCGGTCACGCCGGCGTATCATCATCGCAGTCGGGCGGCGGCGCATATTCGCACGGCGCAGTGTCGGCGTGAGCCATCGCGAGATCGTCCACCCGCGACGGCGAATAGGACGTCAAATAAAACGTCGTCGAGCAGCGGTCGAGGCCACGATCACGTGGCCGCGGCACGAACTGGATGATCTCCGCGCTCATGACAAACCCTCCCAGAGGATGACCAGGATCAGTAACGTCAGCGCGAGCGCGATCAGATAGGCGGCGGTGGGTGCCATGCCGGTTTCCTTCTTGACGATCTGCGTTGATGAAAAGCGCGGCAGAGCGGCGCGCACATAGCGCGTGGCTCGTTTGGGGCGCGAACCCTGTCTCTCAGGGAGGATGAGAGGCCGCGGCCGGTTGCGTTCGCGCGCACCGGCAAACTGGTTCGGACGGCGGCGCGCTTCGACGGCGCCTCGCAAAATGCGCTTCGAAGAGATTACTGCGCCCCGCGGCCGCCGCCCGATCTCGGAAAATGGAAACGAAAAAGCCCGCGGCCGGTCTCCCGGCGCGGGCTAGATCTTGTGACGATGCACCTATGCCGGTGATTTGCCCGACGTGTCAAATCGTTGCTGTGGGGGCCGGGGCGCCGGACAATAGCCGGAAAATAGCCGAGCCGGACTCTTGGCTAAGTCACGCGAGGAGACTAGGTATGATGCAGTCGAAGCCAACGCAGCGCGAGGCACCGCCATGAACAACACAACAATGAAATGGATGTTTCTTGGCGCGCTCGGCATCTTCATCGCCGGCGTTTCACCGGCTCAAGCGCAGAGCACGCTCGGCGGCGCCAAGACCCAGCAAAACAAGATCGGCGGCGTGGCGAAGCCCGCGCCCGCGATCGGCGGCGCCACCATCCGCACGCCGCCGCCCACCCCGCCAAAGCCGGTCGTCAATGTCGCCAAGCCGGCTTCGCCCGGCGTGACACCGACCGCCAACACCGCGGCGCTGGGTCAGGCACCAGGCCCGCGGCCGAATCCGCCCGTCACTCCGCCGAGCAAAGGCGGGGCGGTTATCACCTCGAACGTGAGATGCTCCTCGGATACATGCGCGAAGAACCCGAAGCCGTAAGGCTTCGCATTCGGCCGCTGTTCAAATCGCGACTTGCCGGCCGATCTCGACCACCTGATCGTTGGGCAGGCTGAAGAAGTCGCTGACATGGACCGCATTGCGTTCCATCACCGCGAAGAACCGCTCCTGCCACCCCGGCATCCCCATGCCGTCGTCGCGGCTGATCACGGTTTCATGCCCGACATAATAGGTGACGTCGGCAAGCTCGATCGTGCAGCCGAGCGATTTACTGGCGGCGAGCAACTCCGGAATATGCGGCCGCTCCATGAAGCCGAAATGCGCCTCTCCGCGCCAGAAATTCGGTGCAACCTCGTCGATGGTGAGGCGCTCGCCGGACGGCAGCCAGGGCACCGGCAGGATTTCGACGCGCAACACGAACAGGTGCTCGTGAAGGGCGCGGTTATGCTTGACGTGCCAGATCATCACCGGCGGCGTGTCGCGCTCGGCGCGAGTCAAGAACACCGCGGTGCCCGGCACGCGCGGGATTTTCGCAGCCTTGATCCGCGCCATGAATTCGGCGATCGGGATCAGCGCCTCGCGCATGCGTGCCGAGACCGCCATGGCGCCACGGTGCCAGATCCACATCACGCTATAGATCAGGATCGCAAGCAGCAGCGGCACATATCCGCCTTCCGCGATCTTGGTGAGGTTGGCGAGAAAGAACGCACTGTCGACCACGAGAAAGCAACCGGCGACAAGACCTGCGGCTAAAATGCTCCAGCCCCAGATTTCGCGCATCGCGATGAACAGCAACGCTGACGTCATCAGCATGGTGGCGGAAACCGCGATGCCGTAGGCGGCGGCGAGGTTGTCGGACTTGCCGAACACGATCGTGAGGCCAACGGTGACGATCATCAACAGCCAGTTGACGACACCGACATAGATCTGACCATAGCCTTCCGACGAGGTCTGCTTGATATAAAGCCGCGGCAGCCAGCCGAGCTGGATCGCCTGTCGCGTCATCGAGAACGCGCCGGTGATGATCGACTGGCTGGCGATGATGGTGGCGATGGTGGCAAGCGCGATCAGCGGCATTAATAGCGGCGCCGGACACAGGCGGAAGAAGATATTGCCGTCGGTCGGCGCGCCCTCGAGCACGAGCGCCGCCTGGCCGGCATAGTTGAGGATCAGGCTTGGAAACACGATTCCAAACCAGGCAAGCTTGATCGGCCGGCTGCCGAAATGGCCCATATCGGCATAAAGCGCCTCCGCGCCGGTGACGCAGAGAAACACCGCACCTAGCACCAGGAAGCCGGTCAGCCCGTGCGAGACCAGATAAGAAAGCCCATAGTAAGGATTGAGTGCCGCGAAGACGGTCGGATGCTGCACGATGCCTGAGACGCCCATCACCGCCATCGCAACAAACCAGACCAGCATGATGGGGCCGAAGAAGTGCCCGATCGCCGCCGTGCCCCTCGACTGGATCGCAAACAGCGCGAGCAGGATCACGACCGCGGCCGGCACCACATAATGCTGAAGTGCTGGTGTGGCCATGTTGACGCCTTCGAGCGCCGACAGCACCGAGATCGCGGGCGTGATCGCGCCGTCGCCATAGATCAGCGCCGCGCCGAACAGGCCGACCGCGATGATGGACGGGCGATGTTGTTTCTTCACCCCGAGCAGCGCCATCAGCGCCAGAATACCGCCCTCCCCGTCATTGTCGACGCGCATGGCGAAGGAGACGTATTTGACCGTGGTGATAAGGAACAGCGTCCACAACACCAGCGAGAGCGCGCCCAAAACCGTGGCGGGGTCGGACGGCATGGCGGCGGTGCCGAGCACCGTCTTGAACGTATAGAGCGGACTGGTTCCGATATCCCCGAACACGATGCCGAGCGCCGATAGCGCTAGCGCCGGCATCTTTCCCTGCGGAGCCTGTCGCGCACCGGAAGTTGGCGCATCGGAACTTGACGCATCAGGACTTGACGTATCAGGACTTGGCATATCGGAACTTGGGATGGCTTGTTCGGTCACGGACCCGCCGTTCGTAGGAATGCCCAAAAGCCAGGAGGCCTGACATTCCTACAAAGTATCGCCACCGATTGCGACAACCAAACGACCCAAGATTTTGGATCTTGGGCCTGAAACGCGGGCCAAACCGGCGTCAGGCGCTGGCGGCGCGCCGGGGAGCAGCCTCGGGCATGCTCGTGTCCAGATGGGTGTATTGGCGGAAGCTGCCGATCGCGGCCGGCTTGCCCAGGAGATAGCCCTGGACCTCGTCGCAGCTTTCCTCCTGCAGGAAGCGCAGTTCCTCGTTGGTCTCGACGCCTTCGGCAATGACCGGCAGCCCGAGGCCCTTGCCGAGGCCGAGCACCGCCCGCACGATCGTCGCCGCCTGCTGGTTGTTATGGACCGACTTGATGAAGGAACGGTCGATCTTGATCCGGTCGAACGGGAAAGCGCGCAGGTTGGAGAGCGACGAGTAGCCGGTGCCGAAGTCGTCCATCGCGATTTCGACGCCGAGCGCCTTGACCTGGCGAAGCGTTGCCAGCGTCCGGTTGAGGTCGCGCACCAATGCCGTCTCGGTGATTTCGATCTCCAGCCGCTTGCCGGGCAGACCGGTCTCGATCAGGATTTGATGCAGGTCCTTGGCGAACGAGGCGGTGTGCAACTGCACGGCCGAGACGTTGACGGCGACCTTGAGCGGCGTTTTCCAGGACGCGGCCTCACGGCAGGCCTCTCGCAACACCCAGTCGCCGATCGGCAGGATGGCGCCGATTTCTTCCGCGATCGGGATGAAAACGCCGGGCGATATCTCGCCGCGGGTCGGGTTCTTCCAGCGCAACAGCGCCTCGAAACCGACGACCCTGCCGTGACGGATATCGAGCTGCGGCTGGTAAGCCAGCCACAATTCCTTGTGGGCAATCGCCTGTCGCAGCTCGTGTTCGAGCAAGCGGCGGTTGCGCACCTCGGCGCCCATCTTGGCCTCGAAGAAGCGATAGGTGTTGCGGCCTTCCTGTTTCGCCCGGTAGAGCGCAACGTCGGCATGATTGAGCAGCGATTGGCGATCGGTCGCATCGTCCGGGCTGAGCGCGATGCCGATGCTGGTGGCGATCGTGATTTCCGGCGCGTCAGAGGATTCGCGAAGCGCCTCCAGAATGGATTCCGCGAGACGGCCGGCTGCCGCGGGCCCGGCGAGTTCCGGAACCAGAATCGCGAACTCGTCGCCGCCAAGGCGCGCCATCATCTGACGATCGTCGAGCAACGCACTGAGGCGCGAAGCAACGGCCTGCAAGGTGCGGTCACCCGTGGCATGACCGAACAGGTCGTTGATTTCCTTGAAGCGGTCGAGATCCAGACAAAGTATCCCGAGGCTTTTGCCGGGCTCGAGCGCGGCGATTTCCTGATCGACGCGCGCGTTGAAGAAGCTGCGGTTCGGCAGTCCCGTCAACGCGTCATGATGCGCCAGGAAGTGGATATGCTGCTCAGCATCCTTGCGTGCTTTCAAATCGCGCACCGCAATGACGTGATGGGGCCGCTCGGCGAAGACGATCGGCCGCATGATCAGTTCGACCGGCGTCGTCGAACCATCGCGGTGCCGCAACTCGGTTTCGATTCCGTGGTTGGGCTGTGACATCAGCTTGAAGCGCGCGACGGAGTCCGGAAAACAGCTTTCCAGCGTGCCGCCGACCAGGCTGTCGGCCGGGATGCCCACGAGCTGCGAAAAACTTTTATTGGCCGAGACGATGGTTTGTCCGTTGCAGACCAGAAGTCCCTCGACGGAAGCATCCGCGAGCTCCCGCATCCGGTCGGTCTCGAGCTCGGAGCGGCGTTGATCGCGAATGTCGATCACGACGGCCGCCGCCGCCAATCCGAGAATGGCGAGGCTTGCGATGGCCACGCCAAACGCGAGCCATTCGGCCGGCAATGCCGTTTGCGACACGGCGATGGACGGATCGGGGAGAATGGACGCCGCGCCCATCGCGGTGAAGTGGTGGGCGCAGATCGCGAGCGTCAGCAACAGCGCGCCGCCGATTTTCCACCGTTCACTGTCGCCGTGCAGCCCGACCGGCAGCGCGATCGCGCCGACCGCGGCGCCAAGCAAGATCGAGGCGGCCACCAGAACGGGATCCCACATCACGGTGCCGGCGACCTCAAAGGCCGCCATGCCGGTGTAATGCATCGCGGCGATGCCGCCGGCGACAATGGCGCCGCCGGTCCAGGAACCGTGACGCCAGTTCATCAAGGATACCGTGAGGCCGACGCCGGTGAGCGAAATGGCGGCGACGAGCGACACCACGGTTAACACGATGTTATAGCCGCTCGGCAAACCCGGCGTGAATGCGAGCATGGCGATGAAATGCGTCGCCCAGATACCGAAGCCGGTCGAGATGGCAGAAACCGTCAACCATACGCGACGCATGTGCCCGTTAGAATGACGGGCATAACGCAACAGCCTGATCGCAGCGACCGAGGCGAGAATGCACACAAAAGCGGCAAGCGCGACGAGCTTTAGATCGTGCTCCGTGGCGATACAATTATAAACCTTCAACATGAGGTATTCCGCTCTTGGACACGTACCGGGCGGCGGAAACTACCTGTAACTCTGTGAAGGTCGCGTAAATTCGGGCCCCGGAGAAGAGCAGCCATGCGCTCCGTAGAAACGCGGATTACGCCAGACCGAGGTCGGCGGGATGGACGTTGGTAAAGATCCGCTGAATGCTGGCCGGCTGCAACCCGTACAGGTGCTGGAACAGGCCGGCAAACATGGCGCGGTAATCGGTCAGCACCGGATAGTCGCGGTTTTGAAACAGCGTCGCCTGCTCAACCTTGATCTGTTCGCCGGCGATGCGTCCGCCGTTGATGCCGCCGCCCATCACCCAGTAGACGCTGCCGTGGCCGTGATCGGTGCCGCGGTCGCCGTTCTCGCGAAACGTACGCCCGAATTCGGAGATCACGACGACGATGGTATCGCGCCAACCACCTGGTCCAATCTCTTCGGAGAACCCTGAGAGGCCGCGGCCAAGTTCACCGAGACGATCGGCGAGATAGCCGGTCGCGGCGCCCTGGTTGACGTGGGTGTCCCAGCCGCCGACATCGACAAAACCAAGATTGAACTGATCGCGCATCAGCCGGCCGATGCGCCGCGCCGACAACTCGAAGCCGCGCGGCGACACCGCGCCGCGATTGGCCGCCGTCATTTCTTCCGAGATCGAGCGATAGACGTCGTCGCGAATCCGAAATCCCTCCGACACCGACGCGGACAGGTCGCTTTGCGCATACATGTCCTTGATCAGGCGCGCCTGGCGATCATCGACGCCGGGCTTGCCGACGCTGTTGATGCCAATGTTCGGCGTTTGCGTCTTGCCGCGAAAAATAAGTGGCAACTGATCGGTAAACGAAATCGGCTTGGCGCGTGTCAGCTCAGTTGCCAAACGGCTCATGAAGCCCGAGCGATAATCGCGCGAACCGCCGGCGGCCTGACCAAGCTCGATGGTGTCCTGCGTTTCGAAATGGCTGCGCGTGAGATCGTCCGACGTGCCGGCGAACGGCACGAAGGCAATCTCGCGTTTGGCCCACAACGGATAGATGCTGTCGCGCAACGCCGGGTGCAGGCCCCAATCCGCATTCAGCGACAACGCCGCATTCGGGTTTCCGGCATCCGGTTTAGCAAGCCCAAGCGTGGGACGCGCCGTGCGGTAGAAGTCGCTGCCGATGGGAACGACGACATTGGCGGCGTCATAGGCGCCACGCAGGAACACCACCAGCAGCCGCGCGTCGGTGGCGGGTGCGGCCCAGACACGGCCGGCCACCGTCAACGGTGCGACACTCGCAAAGGCCTTGATCAGTTCGCGGCGGTTCATGTTGGCCTCCATGAATGAGAGTTAGTTTTAGCGCATGAATTCGGGCGACGACAGAAACAGCGTGTTCCAGTCCTGCGGTGACACCGCCTGATCGAGGGCTGTGAGCGTGGCCGGGCCCAGCGTCTGGCGCAGACCGTTGAAATAGAGCGCGTTCTGGATCAACGGGAACGCCGGCTTTTCAACCGCGTTCGGCACATCCGGTTTGAACAGGCCCGCCGAGCCCGAACCGATCTGGCGCGCGATCTCGAAGCGCAACGTCATCTGGCCGGGGCCATCCCACGACGCCGAAACCATCGAGTAGCCGTCTGGGGTTTCGTGATTGAACAGGCCTTCGCCGAGACGATTGAGCCAGTTCTGGATCGGCTGAGTATTGAGAACCACCTTGTCGTCATAGGCGAGCCGCACGGCCGAAAACACCCAATGCACGGGGTCCTTGAATTTCGTTCCGGGCTTCAAGGAAGCGGCAAACTCCGGCGCATGCACCATCGTGGCGAGCACCGCGGCGATGTCGCCATCGGTTGCCTTGAAGGTCTGCGCCATCTTTTGCACCAGCGCATCCGGCGGGCTGTCCGAGACGAAGTAAGTCGCGATCTGTTTCGACAGATGCGAGGCCGTCGCCGGGTGATGCACCAGGATATCGATCGCTTCGTCCACTTCGGCAAAGCCTCTGCCCTTGATCTCGTGCCCTAGGAAGGTCTTGTCGCCGTAGTCGTGCCGCGCTGGATTGAATTCGAACGCGCCTTCGCGCAACAACTGCGATTGCAGTTCGGGTTTGAGTTTCGGCTCTTCCGGTTTCGCATCGATGCCGACGCCGGTGAGAATGCGCGCGAGCGCCTCGACATCGGCCTGCGTATAGCCGGAGCCGACGCCCATGGTGTGCAGCTCCATGATCTCGCGGGCGTAGTTCTCGTTCAGATGGCCGGCGGCGTTGTCGGTATTGTCGAGATAACGCAGCATCGCCGGATGACGCAGGGTCGCAACCAGCAGGTCGCGGAATTTTCCGAGCGCGTGCGCGCGGATGGCGTGGTCTTCATAATCGCCGACCATAATGCGCAGGTTCGACTTGTACTGATGCACGTTGAAATGGTTGAACCAGAACCAGGTCATGCGCTGACGCAACTGGTCCGGCGCATAGAGCGCATGCAGGATCGAGCGCGAAGCCGCCTGCTTCATCCGCTCGTTCATCGCCTGCTGATAGACCTGTTGCGCGGCCTTTTTCTGATCGGGATCGACGACTTGATTGGCGCTCTTGGCCTGCGCGTCGAACGACACCAACACATCGAACGGAAGCTTGTGCACATCCGCCATCGCCTCGATCTGCGATTGCGCGGCCTCCGGTAACGGCGAATTCGCTGCCGGATGCAGTTGCTCGTTGAGCCAGCGCTCGACGCCAACGACTTGCAGGTGCGCCGCGCTTGACGCGTTGATGCCGAAGGTCAGACGGTCGAGCAGGATTAGGTCATGCGGCGCCAGATCGGCAGCATGGGCTGTGGTTGTGAAGACGGCCGCGCCTGCGATAACCCAGCCCGAGAGCGTGCGTATCAGACCGCGGCGGAACTGGCTTAAATCGTTGGGTTCCATTGAAGCGAGCCCGTCATGCAAATCCCGGAGCCCTCGCGAAAACGCTACACCGCGGAAGGCCAGTTAATCTGACGCATTACGCATGAATAGGTTCTGAACAGATACGGATAAATCGCGGCGAAAAAGATCGGCCAAAAGATTCATGGCGGAAAGGGACTACCCTCCCGCCATGATCAACCTTGAAACGGCAACAGGCCGATTACTGCACGACCTTGAAGTCGCGTTCATCGTAAAGCGCGCCGCCGATCGGCTGCAACTCTTCACGGAACGTGCGCGCGGTCTTGCCTGAAACCCAGGCATTCTTGTCGGCCTGCGACTTCCAGGCCTCGATGACCGTAAAATGATTCTTGCGGTTGGCCTGCACGACATCGTCAAACCGAAGATTGCCCGGTGCTACCCGGCCGGCCTCGACGAAGGCCTTTACCTTGGCGGTTCCGGGCTCGAGCTGGGTCGGAATCACGTCGACATGGGTCAGGCCCACGACCGATTGTCCATTGGTCGGCTTTGACGGGCCAACCGCCTGATCGGCATGGGTGCGCTCGTCGTAAGCGGCGCTTCGCAACGGATCGAGCGCGGCGCGAAACTTGGTGACCGGATCGGTGGCGGCAAAGGCCTGCTTGTCGGCCGGCGACTGCCATCGCTCGACCAACGCGAAGTGAGCGGGATCGGAAATCCGCTGAAGCGCGGTGATCTCGAGCGCTCCCTTGGCCTTCCGCGCTTGTGCGGCGTAGCCGAGAATCAATTTTCTGCCTTCGGACGCTTTGGCAGGGGCGACTTCGGTATAGGTCACGATGGTGACGGGCTGGGCCGCGTCTTGCGCGCGGGCCGTTACGCCGGCCGAAACGAGACCGGCGACGGCCATGACAGCCGCCAAAAAGGAACGATGCATCTGCTATTTCCTCCAGAAATGACGGATGCTCGTTTGAGAGGCATCCTTTGAGACGTCTAGACTCCAGCCGCGGTACAAGTCTGCTCCCTCGCCCCGCTTGCGGGGAGAGGGTTGGGGTGAGGGGGAGTTTTCAAGAGGATAGTCTATGGAAAGTCCCCCTCACCCGTAACGCATCTACCGATGCGTTACGACCTCTCCCCGCAAGCGGGGAGAGGTGAAGCGAACTTCAACTCCCTGCGGCTTGGCCTGCCATCTTGACCGCACGGAACCGGGCGGCGTCAAGCCTTGGGGTAAGGCTCAGCCGGAATAAAATGCAGGGAAAACTGCGCACCACCCATCACCCGTCTCTCGACCTCGATGCTGGCGCCGTGCAGTTCGGCGATGCGTTGCACGATCGACAGGCCCAGCCCCGAACTTCCCTGGCTGTTACGATCGCGCCGCCAGAAGCGGCGGAAAATCAGCTCACGCTCTTCGTCGGAAATGCCGGGGCCATGGTCTTGCACCGTGACCGTGCCGTTGTCCTCGACGACGAACTCCACCACCGTGTCTTTCGGCGCATGGCGGATGGCGTTTTCGGCGAGGTTGCGGATCGCGCGCTTGATCATCTCGACGTTGCCCTTGACGAGGACCGGCTCGGTTGCCCCCAACAGCGCGATTTCGCGGCCCTGTTCGAGCGCGAGCGGCGCGATAAAGCCCGCGACCTCGGCGCTTGCCGCTTGCAGATCGGCGACCTCCGCCGGGTCGATCGCAAACGCTTCGAGCTCGGCGATGTCGAGCAGTTGGCCGACCACCCGGCTCATCGCCTCGATGTCCAGGCGTAGCGCCTTGGCAACGCCGGGATTGTCGAGCGTCTCGACGCGGGTGCGCAGGATGGACAACGGCGTGCGCAGTTCATGAGCCGCATCCGCGGTGAATTCGCGCTGCAAGCGGAAGCCTTCGTCGAGGCGATCGAGCGCCTTGTTGATCGCGGAAACCAGCGGGCGGACTTCGGTCGGGATTTCCTGCAATGGCAAACGAATGTCGGTGCGCGCAGGCGTGATGTGCTGGGCGATTTCAGACGCCTGGCGCAACGGCAACAGCGCGCGCCGGAAGATCGCAATATCGATGACCAGCAGCACCAGCAGGATCGGCAGCGTGATCCAGCCGACATGCCGGTAGAAGTTCTCCACAATATCGTCGATCAGAACGTCGTTGTTGGCGAGGTCTTCGGCCGCCTGCACCCACACCGTCTTGCCGTCGATCGAGCGGCGAACGCTGGCGCCGGAGATGGCGGCCTCGCCAATCCGGGTCTCCAGGAACTGCACCGTGCCCGCGCGCGGATCGGCGGCGAAAATCGGCGCGTTGTTTCGAAGCGACGAAAACAGCGTCCTGCCAGCATCGTCGATCACGGCATAGGAATATCGCCCGTAGGGCTGCGAGTAGAACCCCTGAAGGTTCGGCGGCAAAACGAGCGAGAGCCGGCCATCGGGCTCGAGCACGAGATGCGCGGCCAGCGAGATCGCCTGCTCTTCCATCGCATCGTTATGGATGTTGTTGGTGGCCATGTTCAACAGCCACGACAGCGCCACCGACATCAGGACCGATGTGATCGCCACCGCGATCACATGCAGGATCACGATCCGCGAGATGATCGAGTCAAACCGGATCACGCTTTTCCTCGGCGATGAGATAACCGACGCCGCGGATGGTGTGGATCGTCACCTTGGCGCCGCGGTCGGAAAGCTGCTTGCGCAGGCGGTGGACATAGACTTCGATGGCATTGGAGGCGACGTCGCCGGACAGCCCGAAAATATGATCCTCGACCTGTTTCTTGGAGACCACCCTGCCCTTGCTGCGCATCAGAAGCTCGAGCACCGCGGTCTCGCGAGCCGACAGCATCTGCGGCTGTTCGTCGATCAGCGCCTGCCGGTCGCGCAGGTCGAATTCGAGATTGGCGATGTGCAGGGAGTTGCCGAGCTGCTGGCCCGGCCGGCGCAACTGCGCTTCCAGCCGCGCCACCAGCTCTTCCAATGCGAACGGCTTAACCATGTAGTCGTCGGCGCCACTGCGCAGGCCTGAGACGCGATCCTGCAAGCCGCCGCGCGCGGTGAGCACCAGCACCGGCGTCGAATCCTTGCGATGGCGCAATTCGCGCAACACCGCGAGACCGTCGCCATCGGGCAAACCGAGATCGAGAATGACGGCCGCATAGGTCGTGGTCATCAACACGGTGCGGGCTTCCGCCGCGGTCGCGAGCAAGTCGACCTCATAGCCGGCCGTCCGCAGGCCCTTGGCGAGCAGCTCGGACAGTGTGGCATTGTCTTCGACAACCAGTAAACGCATCGCGCGGGCCAGCTTGCGAGGGGGGGTTCTCACCCGCCAGCTTTGCGGCCTTTTGGGACAATCGACAAGCATGCAAACGGCCGTGGGGTTAACGGGAACCGTCCGCCGTAAGGCTGATGTAAGAATGGAATGGCGGGCCCTGACCACACTCTTCACCTCCCCCTAAAAGGGGGAGGTCGGCGAGCCGAAGCGCTCTTGCGCTTTGAAGCGAGCCGGGAGGGGGTCACTGCCTCGCAGCATTCCGAGGTTGACCCCCCACCCCAACCCTCCCCCTTTCAGGGGGAGGGAGCCCAACGTCCCGCCTGCGTATATAAAATCACTTTGTGCGAGGCTCCTGCTTTGCCAGATACTTCCGCAGGATTTCGGTGAGCTTTTCAGGCCCGGTCTGCGGCGGCATGAAGCCGAGATATTCGTCGCCTCTCCCCATCAGATAGATGACCCCGGTGTGGTCGATCGCGTAGTCGCCGTCACGCCTTCCCGGCGCCAGCGGCCGCGTGGTATTGCGTGGAACGGTCCAACTCCGGAACAACGCCATGAGGCCATCCGCTTTGCCTGACGCCGCAGCCGCACAACAGGAGCGCGGATCGATTGGCGAAGTGTTCGCGACCTTTCTCAAATTGGGCCTGACGTCCTTTGGCGGCCCGGTCGCCCATCTCGGCTATTACCGGCAAGAGCTGGTGATCCGCCGGCGATGGCTGGATGAGGCGACCTTTGCCGATCTCGTTGCGCTTTGCCAGTTTCTGCCGGGCCCGGCCTCGAGCCAGGTAGGTTTCTCCCTCGGCGTGCTGCGCGGCAATGGGCTCCTTGGCGGACTCGCGGCATGGCTGGCCTTCACCCTGCCCTCCGCGGTGATCATGTTCGCGTTCGCGCTCGGTGCTGCGCATTTCAACGGCCCGATCGCGGAAGGCTTTCTGCATGGGCTGAAACTTGTTGCGGTTGCAGTGGTGGCGCAAGCGGTCTGGGGCATGGCGCAAAGCCTGACGCCGGATCGCCCGCGCGCGGCTATCGCGCTGGCAGCGCTCGCTGTGGTCGTGTTGTTTGCGGGATCGCTGGCGCAGATTTCGGCCATCGTGCTCGGCGCGGTTCTCGGCCTGTGGCTATGCCGCGGCGAGGCTTCGGCCGTTTCGGGCCGGCTGAACTTTCCGGTGACGCGCCTCAATGGCAGCATCGCACTTTGTTTGTTCGCCGCGCTGTTGCTGGCGACGCCGATTGCTGCGGCCGCAACAGGCTCGCATGCGCTCGCCGTGTTCGACGCCTTCTATCGTTCCGGCGCGCTGGTGTTCGGCGGCGGCCATGTCGTGCTGCCATTGTTGCAGGCCGAGGTCGTGACGCCTGGCTGGGTCAGCAACGAGACGTTTCTCGCCGGCTACGGTCTGGCCCAAGCCGTTCCGGGACCGGTGTTTACGTTTGCGGCCTATCTCGGTGCTATCATGAACACGCCTCCGAACGGACTGGCGGGCGCAACAATTGCGCTGATCGCGCTGCTGCTGCCGGGCATGCTGCTGGTCTATGGCATGCTGCCGTTCTGGGATAGCTTTCGCACCCGCCCCGCCGCACAGGCCGCGATGCGCGGCACCAATGCCGCCGTGGTCGGCATCCTCGGCGCCGCCCTTTATCATCCGGTCTGGACCAGCGCCGTCATAACCCCGCGGGACTTCGCACTCGCGCTTTTGGGCTTCTTGCTGCTGACGGTCTGGAAGCTGCCGTCGTGGATAGTGGTGGTGCTGCTGGCAGCCACCGGGACGCTGTCCTCGCTCATTTGATTAAGCAAGCCGTGCGAGGGCATGGCCGCTTCCCGCAAGATGGATTGAACGATCCATCCTCCCCAACTATCGTGCCCGCGCATGAGAACATCCGATTCAATCAAGCTCCACGCTTTGCTGGCACTCCTTGCCGTTCTGGCCACGATAACCGCCATCGGTGCGTCGCATCCGGCGGTCGCCGAAGCCAATTATCCGAACCGCCCGGTGCGCCTCGTCGTGCCGTTCGCTGCCGGCGGCGTCGCGGACTCGACCGCGCGCATCGTCGCGGAAAAACTCGCCGAAAAACTCGGCCAGCGCTTTTACGTCGAGAATCAACCGGGCGCCGGCGGCATCACCGCGGCGCGCACGACGCTGGGAGCGGCCGCCGACGGCTATACGTTGATCATGCTGACCAACGGCACCGCCGTCAGCGTGTCGCTGTTCGAGAAGCTGCCGTTCGATCCGGTGAAGGATTTCACGCCGGTATCGAGTCTTGGATTTTTTGACTTCGCGTTCGTCACCAGCGCCTCCTCCGGCTTCAAGACGCTCGCCGAATTCATCACGGCCGCCAAGGCCAAGCCGGGCGCGCTCAATGTCGGCACCATCAACGTCGGCTCGACGCAAAATCTCTCCGCCGAACTGTTCAAGACATCAGCCAATATCGACTTCACGCTGGTGCCGTTTCGCGGCAACCACGAAGCTGAAGTGGCGTTGTTGCAGGGCAATGTCGCGCTCGTGGTCGACAGCTATTCGGTGCTCCAGGGCAACATCACCGACGGCAAACTCAAGGCGCTCGCTTCCTCCGGCGCGGTGCGGTCGGAATCGACGCCTGAGCTTGCGACCGTGCAGGAAAGCGGCGTCGCCGAATATGACGTGGTGTCGTGGAACGCGCTGTTTGCCCGCACCGGCACGCCGCCAGAGGTCATCAAGACGCTGAACGCGGCGTTGCAGGAGATCCTCGCCGATGCCGAGACCAAAAAGAAATTGCTCTCGCTCGGCATCGAGGCCAGGGCCGGCACGCCGGAAGCAATCGAAGACCGGCTCAAGTCCGACATCGGCAAATGGCGGACCGTGATCGACAAGGCAAAAATTCCGAAGCAATAACGATGAGCGATGAACCACAACCGCGACAAAGGTCTGTTCCCTCTCCCTTTGGGAGAGGGTTAGGGTGAGGGGTTACGGTCTATCGAGAGAGCTTACCCCCTCCCCCGGATCGCTCATGCGATCCGACCTCTCCCCATGGGAGAGGTGAAGTGGCAGACACTTCGTGCGAAGAATTGAAAGGTAACAAGCCATGACCGCGCTCCCTACAGATCCCAAGCAATGGAATGTCGGCCTGATCGGCTATGGCGAGGTCGGACGCATTCTTGCGGAGGACCTGCGCAAGCAGGAGATCAAGGTCGCCGCTTATGACATCAAGCTGCGCAGCGACCAAAGCGGCGGCGCCTTGCGCGACCACGCCGGACAACACGGCGTTGCGCTAACGGCATCGCATGCCGATCTCGCCGCGCAATCGGATTTCATCGTCTCGGCGGTGACCGCGAGCCAGGCCGTGCCGGTGGCCAAGGCCTGCGCGGCGACCGTGAGAAAAGGCGCGTGGTATCTCGACTTCAACTCGGCCTCGCCGGGCGCGAAACAACGTGCAGCCGCACTGATCGATGCCGCGGGTGGACGTTATGTCGAGGGCGCGGTGATGACGTCGGTGCCGCCCTATCGGATCAAGGTGCCGTTGTTGCTCGGGGGTGGCGATGCCGCCGCGCTGGCGCCGCAGCTTGTGGAATTAGGTTTTGTCGCCAAGGTTGCGAGCGACAAGCTCGGGGTCGCGTCCGCGGTGAAGATGTGCCGCAGCGTGATGATCAAGGGCCTCGAGGCAATGGTGATCGAAAGCTTCACCACCGCCCGCGCCTATGGCGTGGAAGACGCGGTGCTGGCCTCGCTGAAGGAAACCTTTCCCGGTATCGACTGGGAGAAACAAGGCGCGTATTTTTTCCAGCGCGTGATCGAGCATGGCCGGCGACGCAGCGAGGAAGTCCGCGAGGTGGCCGAGACCGTGCGCGAGGCTGGCCTGACGCCCTGGTCGGCGCAAGGCACCGCCGAGCGCCAGGCCTGGGTCGCCGATCTCGCCGACGAAGGCTTGTTCGGCGAACGCAGCACGAAGGAGTTCGCGCGAGCTGCGGATTGGCGGACTGAGGCCGATCGGATTCTGGGAGCGATCAAGAAGCCTAAGTCGTAACGTCGTCCCCGCGTATGCGGGCCTCTTATCCCTCCCCCTTGCGGGGAGGGTGGATCATCGTGAGCGGAAGCGAAGGATGAGCCGGGTGGGGATCAGTCCCGCAAAAGCCCCCCACCCTGGCCCACGCTTCGCTAGGCCTTCCCTCCCCGCAAGGGGGAGGGATAAGAAGGGCAGCCGCTCCAACTAAAGAAAGCCGCACATGCAATTTGAAAAAACACCCGGCTGGCTCGACTGGTATGCGCAGCCCTCAAAGCCGCGCTTCAAATTGCCTGACGGCGCAGTCGATACGCATTGCCATGTGTTCGGCCCCGGCGACGAATTCCCGTTCGCACCCGAGCGCAAATACACGCCCTGTGACGCCTCGAAAGCGCAGCTGTTTGGCTTACGCGATCATCTCGGCTTTGCGCGAAATGTAATTGTGCAGGCGACCTGCCATGGCGCCGACAATTCGGCCGTGGTCGATGCGCTGGCCGCCGCCAATGGAAAAGCGCGCGGAATTGCGACGGTGAAGCGCAGCGTCAGCGATACGGAATTGCAGGCGTTGCACGCGTCTGGTGTTCGCGGCGTGCGTTTCAACTTCGTCAAGCGGCTGGTGGACTTCACGCCCAAGGACGAACTGATGGAGATCGCGGGCCGCATCGCCAAACTCGGCTGGCATGTCGTGATCTATTTCGAGGCGGTGGATCTGCCGGAGCTGATCGATTTCTTCACCGCGTTGCCGACGACGGTGGTGGTCGACCACATGGGAAGGCCCGACGTCACCAAGCCGGTGGACGGGCCGGAATTTAACCGGTTCGTGAATTTCATAGAGCACCACAAAAACGTGTGGTCGAAGGTCAGTTGCCCGGAACGGTTGTCGGTTTCGGGGCCGCCGGCGCTGGGTGGCGAGCAACAGGCCTACCGCGACGTCGTGCCCTTTGCCCGGCGCCTGGTCGAGACATTTCCCGACCGCGTGCTATGGGGCACGGACTGGCCACATCCCAACTTGAAGGGCCACATGCCCGACGATGGCCTTCTGGTCGACTTTATTCCGCACATTGCGACCACACCCGAGCTGCAGCAGAAGCTGCTCGTGGGTAATCCGATGCGGCGTTATTGGCCGGAAGAAGCCCGGTAACACAGAGTTCAGTGCACCGTTTCGAAGCGGTATTCCTCGCCCTCATCGCCCAGCGACATGATGGTATAGAGCCGCTGCAATTCTTCCTCGAGGTGCTCATTGACGAGCATCAGCGCTTCAAGCGCTCCCCGCATGTTGCCATCGCAAGATGCTATGATTTTTTCGATAGCAACTTCAGTCCGCTTGTACGCCATTGGTAATCCCCTACTGAACACCCGCATGCCAATATCTGTGGTTGATTGGGGCGAAATTCGGCGTCGCAAGCGATCATTTAATGGCGTGTCGGAGTTTTCCCCCGTCGTTTAGGAATGGCTCTTTTTGCCTCGATTTGGACATCAATCCCGGTCGTAGCGGCGGCAAAACGGGGATGAATAAGCCGGCCGGATCAGGCGGCCACCGCAAGGCCCCGCGGGCTGACCACATACTCCTTCAGGACGTTGTCTTTGGCGTCGACCTCAACCAGAGATACGTCATAGGTCCAGAGATCGGCGAGATGTTGCAGCACGCGTCTCGCGTCGGTCTCGTTGAGCGTGGCGCCTTTCACCACGACATGGCGCAGCATCAGCCGGCGATCGCCGGCGAGATCGACATCGACCACTTCGATGTTCGGATCGATATGACCGACATCATATTGCCGCGCGAGCTCGCGGCGAATCCGGCGATAACCGCGCGCATCGTGGATCGCATCGACCTTGATGCCTTCGGTAAACTCAGGATCGTCGTGCAGGTGGAACATGCGCCAGCTTCGCATCAGCCTCGGTGACAGGAACTGGCTGATGAAGCTCTCGTCGCGGTAATTGGCCCAGACCTCGCGCAGCACGCCCATGACGTCGTTACGACCGGCGATGTCCGGAAACCATTCGCGGTCCTCGTCATCGGGATCGGTGACGATGCGCTCGATGTCCTGCATCATCGCAAAGCCGAGCGCGTAGGGATTGAAATCGGAGAAACGCTGATCGTCGAATTCAGGCTGGAACACCACGTTGGTGTGCGACTGCAGGAATTCGAGAAAGTTGCCGTCGGAGAGCCTTCCCTGCTGATGCAGGCGGTCCATGATGCGGTAGTGCACGTAAGTCGCGGTGCCCTCGTTCATGACCTTGGTCTGGCTCTGCGGATAGAAGTATTGCGCGATGTGGCGCACGATCCGCAAAAGCTCGCGCTGCCACGGCTGCAATCGCGGCGCGGTCTTCTCCAGGAAATAAAGAATGTTTTCCTGCGGCAGGCCCAACAGCTTGCGCCGCCGCTCGGTGTTGAGGATCTCGGTGCTCTTCGCCGGCCCCGTCGGCACGGTGCGCCACAGATCGTTGAACACGCTCTGCTCGTGCTCGCGGCGTTCGCGCGCGCGTTTTTCCTCGGAGCGAAGATCGAGATTCTTCTTGCCGGGATAACGGTCGATGCCATGCGACATCAGGGCGTGCGCGGCATCGAGCGTGATCTCGACCGCGAGCCGGCCGTAGCGCTCCTCGCATTGGGCGACATAGCCCTTGGCGAAATCCAGATAGTCGAGGATGCCGTCGGCGTCGGTCCATTGCCGGAACAGGTAGTTGTTCTTGAAGAAGTGGTTGTGGCCGAAGGCGGCGTGCGCGATCACCAGCGTCTGCATGGTCGCGGTGTTTTCTTCCATCAGGTAGGAAATGCAGGGCGAGGAATTGATCACGATCTCATAGGCGAGACCCATCAGCCCCTTGCGATAGAAGGTTTCGTGGTGGGCGAAGCGCTTGCCGAACGACCAGTGCTTGTAGAACAGCGGCATGCCGGAAGAAGAATAGGCGTCCAGCATCTGCTCGGCGGTGATGATCTCGATCTGGTTCGGATAGGTGTCGAGACCGAGTTCGCCGTGCGCGATCTCCTCGCAGGCATCGTGGATACGCTGCAATTGCCGGAAATCCCAATCGGCGCCTTCGAACAGGCGCTCGGATGTCGTCATGGCGCGGCTTTCTCCTGGTTTCGGCGGCGCTGGAACAGATCGTGGAACACCGGGAAGATTTCGCTGCGGTTAGAAACCTTGCGCATCGAGAGCGGCGCGCCTTCGCTGCGCAGGCGCTGATACAGCGTCCAGAGCGAGGAGTCCGGCATCTCAAAAGTTGATCCGCTCGCCTCGCCGACTTCGAGATAGGCGAAAAACTGGCTCACGGGCAGGATGTTTTCGGTCAACAGGCGCCCGGTGAGCGCGCTGTCGGAAATCGAATTGTCGCCGTCGGACGCTTGGGCGGCATAGATGTTCCAGTCGGAGGGACGAAAGCGCGAGCGCACGATGTCGTGCATCGCCTGCAGCGCGCTCGACACCATGGTGCCGCCGGAGGCCGGACCATGGAAGAAGGTTTCCTCGTCGACTTCCTCGGCGCGGTCGGTATGGCGGATGAAGACGATCTCGACATGCCGGTAGCGGCGGGTGAGGAACACGTAGAGCAGCATGTAAAACCGCTTGGCGAGGTCTTTCATGTGCTCGGTCATCGAACCCGACACGTCCATCAGGCAGAACATCACCGCCTGCGCCACCGGTTTCGGCACGCTGTCGAAGCGCCGGTAACGGATGTCGATCGGATCGATGAAGGGGATGCGCTTGGCCTTCGACTTGAGCGCTTCGATCTCGGCCAGAAGCTCAATGCGGCGCGCTTCATCGGAGCACGTCTCCAGCTCGACCTCGAGCTCGGCAATCGCCTCGGGCCGTGGCCGTCGCAGGGCAATGCGGCGCGCCAAAGCGAGCTGCACGGTGCGTTTTACCGAGATGTTGGCAGGCGAGCCCGACGTCGAATAGCCGGCCCGTTGAAGCCCTTCGCTTTCGGCGTCCGCCAGCTTGCGCTTGGCAAGGTCGGGCAATTCGAGATCGTCAAGGAACAGGTTGACGAATTCGTCGCGCGACAGCACGAAGCGAAAATCGTCCTCGCTGTCGCCCTCGCCCGGCTGCGAGCCGCGGCCACCGCCGCCCTTCGGGCGTTCGATGATATCGCCTTCGACGAACTTCTTGTTGCCCGGCAGCACGCGGTCGCGCGTGCCGCCTTCGGTGCGGAAACGGGGCTCATGCATCCCATCGAGCGGGATCGAGACCTCGCCGCCTTCCAGGACATCCTTGATGTCCCGGCCCTCGGAGGTTTTCTTGACGGCGCCCTGAACCAGCGCTTTGGCGCGGCGCAGGAACCTCTGGCGGTTCTCCAGGCTCTTCGAGCCTGGATTCAGGCGCCGGTCGACTATGAACATCGCCACTACTGTTCACTCTCCCGAAGTTCGTGTTGCATCTTGACGCCCACTTTTCGCGAATTTCGAAAAGTGGGCCTCAGCAAACTTACGGTGCCAGTGCTCTCTTAGCCGGCTTGCTTCACCCTCATGTACCACTCGACGAGCCGGCGGACCTGGCGCTCGGTATAACCGCGCCCCACCATCCGCGCGACGAAATCGCCGTGCTTCTTTTCGGTCTCGCCGTCCTTCTTCGATCCGAACGAGATCACCGGCAGCAGATCCTCGACTTGCGAGAATATACGCTTTTCGATCACTTCGCGGATCTTTTCGTAAGACGTCCAGGACGGATTCTTGCCGTTGTTCTGTGCGCGCGAGCGCAGCGAGAACTTGACGACCTCGTTACGGAAGTCCTTCGGATTGGCGATCCCTGCGGGCTTCTCGATCTTGGTCAGTTCCTGGTTGAGCAGTTCGCGATTGAGCATCTGTCCCGTATCAGGGTCCTTGAAATCCTGATCCTCGATCCAGGCATCGGCATAATCGACGTAGCGGTCGAACAGGTTCTGCCCGTAGTCGGAATAGGATTCCAGATACGCCTTCTGGATTTCGTGACCGATGAACTCGGCATAGCGTGGCACGAGCTCGGCCTTGATGAATTCGAGATAGCGCTTCTCGACTTCCTCGGCCAATTGCTCGCGCCGGATCGCCTGCTCCAGCACATACATCAGATGCACGGGATCGGCGCCGATTTCGGACGTGTCGTGGTTGTAGGTCGACGCCAGCACCTTGAAGGCGAAACGGGTGGAGGCGCCGTCCATGCCCTCGTCGACGCCGGCGGCGTCCTTGTATTCCTGAACGCTGCGCGCCTTGGGATCGCTCTCTTTCAGGCTCTCGCCGTCATAGACGCGCATCTTGGCAAACGTCGTCGAGTTCTCGTGCTTGCGCAGCCGCGACATCACCGAGAAGCGCGCGAGCGTTTCCAGTGTCGAGGGCGCGCAAGGTGCTGCGGCCAGTTCCGAGCCGGAGATCAGCTTCTCGTAGATCTTCTGCTCTTCGGTGACGCGCAGGCAGTACGGAACCTTGATGACACAGATGCGGTCGATGAAGGCTTCGTTGTTCTTGTTGGACTTGAAGCTCTGCCACTCGGCTTCGTTCGAGTGAGCCAGAATGACGCCGGTGAACGGGATCGCGCCGATATTCTCGGTGCCGATATAGTTGCCTTCCTGCGTGGCTGTGAGCAGCGGATGCAGCATCTTGATCGGCGCCTTGAACATCTCGACAAATTCGAGCACGCCCTGGTTAGCGCGGTTGAGGCCGCCGGAATAGCTGTAGGCATCGGGATCGTTCTGCGCGTAGGTCTCGAGCTTGCGGATATCGACCTTGCCGACCAGCGAGGAGATGTCCTGATTGTTCTCGTCGCCCGGTTCGGTCTTGGCGATCGCGATCTGGCGCAGCCGCGAGGGCTGGATCTTGGCGACACGAAAGCGCGAGATGTCGCCGCCGAAGGCTTCCAACCGCTTGTAGCACCACGGGCTCATCAGACCGGAGAGACGCCGGCGCGGAATGCCGTACTTCTCCTCGATCATCGGCCCGAGTTGCTCGGGATCGAACAGGCCGAGCGGAGACTCGAACACCGGCGAGAGTTCATCGCCGGCCTTGAGCACGTAGATGGGGTGAACTTCCATCAGCGCCTTCAGCCGCTCGGCGAGCGAGGACTTGCCGCCGCCGACCGGGCCGAGCAGATACAGAATCTGTTTGCGCTCTTCGAGACCTTGCGCGGCGTGCCGGAAGAACCCGACGATGCGCTCGATGGTCTCTTCCATGCCGTGGAAGCCGGCGAAGGCCGGATAGACGCGCATCGTACGGTTCAAAAAAATACGGCCAAGGCGTGGGTCCCTGGCCGTGTCGATCATCTGTGGTTCACCGATCGCCGCTAGTAGTCGTTCTGCCGCATTGGCATATCGCATCGGGTCCCCTCGACACGACTCCAGATATTCGGCCATCGACATGTCAGTTTCGCTTCGCGCCTCGAACGATCGGGCGAATGCGTTGAACAAAGAGTCGTTATACATTGATCCCGCTCCTCATCTGGTTTGTTGCAACGCTTAGAACGCGCGTCATAACCACGTCGTCAAACGCTGCCTTATACCGGCCCCTCGAATCAGTCTTCGCACTGCCCTCCATTGGACACGCGACCGACTTGATGAGGCAATGCAATACTTGTGCTAGATGATCCGCCATTGCCGAAAATTAGTTTATTCTTAGGCGATGTAGCTATCCCGCCACATCCGGGCCACTACTGGCGCGCTGTAGACGCGCGTTAATCTTTTGTTAAGATATGCTTTCCCGCGCGGCTTTGAAGAGCCTATTTTACGTTTCGAGGCTGGCGTAAGCGGGGCGTGAGGCTTCACAAGCGCGGCATCAACGCGACGCAGTGACGCAACAGCGGGAACCAACGACCGGTTGTCGAGTCGAACGACCGATTGTTGAGTCGAATGTGCGCTTTGAGCGGCGCGCTTCGCTCTTTGCACACGGCGTTGTCGCGAACGGTTCGACCCGACATCAGCGGCCCGGATCATCCGTCAGAAACAATCCGGCGAGCGACCGAAATCCGGACTCTCCCCGCGCGATTTTTCCAAAACTGATTCCGCCCCGCTCCGATTCTTAGGATCCTAATCTCAGCCCATTTTCCAACGGCCACTTCTCGGGCCTATTTCTCGGCATGGAGCCCGGCCTATTTCATGGCTATTCCTCGGCCTATTTCTTGGGCCGCATCTGCGCTCTATTCGATCACCCGGCAAGACGGCCGCCGAGCGCCACCTTGCTTGCCCGCCGGACTCTTTGCCCGCCTGCCCGCCTCACCCGCCTCCAATTATGAGGCCGCGGCCCCTCGCCTTGCCTCCCTCCTTGGCCTCGTCTTGGCCTCGCCTTCTCGTCTTGGCCCCGCTCATTCGACCAGAGGATGAGAAAGCGGCCCGTCTCTCGTCGGTTATTTCAGGGTATAAGTTGCTCGTTACCCTTCGGCCCGGTAGTAACGGCCCCATGCGGCGGCCCATGATTTCAAGGGCAGGCTGAAGAGACGGCAATAACCCGCAAATTATTGGGCTAAGGACTAAGGCCATGACTCCAGTTGCAGACCTGTCGACGATTCTTAATCGTATTCTCGACACCGCCGCCGACAACTTGCGGGTCGCCAAGATCCTGATCCAGCTCGGGCTCGATCCCGACAACATCACCTATG